>Ga0209489_107737_pt1 | contig 15591 bp, 2 predicted proteins | sample SiratrowhiteBW_FD_187527 | JGI IMG/M metagenome (GOLD analysis project Ga0209489, IMG submission 187527) | Root nodule microbial communities of legume samples collected from California, USA - Siratro white BW (SPAdes) (version 2) | ecosystem: Host-associated > Plants > Roots > Nodule | place: USA... | reverse complement strand
TTTAGAGTTTTTTTTTTTTTTTTTCTACAAGCTCAAAAGTTGAATCCATCACTCTTTTGTTTCATTATAAATCCCAACCGATTATTTTCTTTCACAAAAATTCGTCCCTATTTATTTTAAACAGTGATTGTATAATTAATATCAACTTTTGTATCTATTTATTTTTTAAAATTAAAACAATATTATTTTATAGAATTAAAGATTAATATCGCAATGTACTAAAATTTATATGAAAAAGCTTTTTTCCATAACTTTTTTATTAGATATACAGAAATTTAGAAATTAAACTACATATTCAGGAAAAAAATGCGTGCCTTAGTTCTATCATACCCTACTAGGGTATACATATAAAAATTACCTTATTGAAATAAATACATACACGAACAAATCATAATTATTCTCGGGATTAAAATACAAAATAATAAATCTTAATTATGCTATTATAGCTCGAAAATTAGGTATATCCCGTATATCATAAATATTTATGAATACGTAATGTGAAGTAATTTAAGAAAATATTATTTTATTGGTAAACAATATGAAATAAATATAAAAATATTTAATTTCAGTTTTAAAAGTTCTAAAAATTTATTTCAATTTGTAACATTTTATTTCAAACATTAAGTATAAATATATTTATATTTAATATTATTTTAGTAAAAAAATATGTGTATGAAAAAAAAATAATCGATAAAACTAAAAATTATTTTTGTTTAAAGATTATAAAAATTATATTGTGAATAACTTTATGTTAGATTTAAATTCTCCACACTCAACATTTGTAAATTGAAGTAAATAACTTTCGTCACAATAAATTATTAATTAAAAATACCCACTATAATTATATATATATATATATATATATATATATATATATATATATATATATATATTGTAAGTCATATTAATCATTTATATAATAAAAGCTAAAGTTATATAATAAAAGGTAAGTAAAGGAAGTTACAATCAAATTGTGTCATCTGTATTCATATACTTTTAAGTAACAAGAGTTGTAATTTGATTATTATCTACAACTTTTAAAACATTCAATTTTTAGCTTTCAAAACTTATATATTTAAACATATATGTCACAAAATACAACTAAAATAAAAATTTCTTCCTAAGTGTGTCTTCTTTTACTATCACCTACTTTAATAATTATGATCATAAGAATGCATACAAAGCGAATTAATGATTTAAAAAATAATCACATATAATTTTATTCATACATTTATCAATCACATCACACTAGAGCGCACACAATAAATTACAAGTAAATTGTTTTTATTTAATAATAAGAATCTTGAACTATATTTTACTGAACAAGTGTTACTCGACATTTTTCAAAAGACTCATACTGAGTATTTCCCACTAAAGACAAATACTTAAGTCATTTTAAACCCTTATGGTCTGCAAACCTAAACTCCATGACATGAGGGTAGTTCTTTGTACAAATATTATCACTATAGTAGTGCAAAAACTTTCCTAAATTTCTCACCATTTAATATCTTAATCTATATAATTTTAGACTATCAATGAAGTAAGATAATTTCTTTTATAAAAAGGTTTATGTACTTAATTATATGACTTTTGAAGTCATAATATCACTTTAAGTATCCATTATTATAAACCCATAAAGAGTCAGCATTTTGTACAAATATTACATATAGTATATACAACACAATGTACATCATACATACGCATGTAACTCATCATCATTAATCATGTCACACATGCATATCAACTCATCATCAACACCATTCATCATCATATATGTGTGTCGTTTGATCGACCTTGCTTCCTTAAATAGAGGAAAAATTTATAATTTGAGTGATCTCATATTGCTTGATCAATACCACATCCAAACGAGAGAGTTTTTTTTTCTCTTTTTCTCTTAGACATTCACTTATCACTTAAGTGATCATCACTTGAGTGTCCTCCTATAAGAGATGATATATGTTATAAAGCCTTACAAACTTCATTTCTCATTGCTTGAGCAACCACATTGTTACTTGAGCATTAATATGTAAATGCATTTTTGTCTAATAACTTCCAAAACGTCATGCACCGCTATCACTTTTTAATGCTTAAGAGAAATTTATGTTACTTGAGTGTCATTATTTTAAAGATTAAAGAGTTATCTCAATCTCTTTTGCTCAAATCATATTTTAAATCACTACTTGAACTATATACATTATTTGAATATTTACATTGACACTTAAGTAACATTAAATAATGCATGCACTGATTACTCCTCACTTAAGTATTAGTCCATCAGTCAAATAATATTAACTTGTAAACATATATTAAAAAAAATACATATAACATTCTAATTGTAACTATCATTTTTCTTTCGTAAGTTTTTTTTTTTCTTCTCTTATATCTTTTTTAAATTCTTATTTTGGTTTTCATCTTTTTTTTAAGATTCCACTTTATCTTCCAAGTTGACAGTCGTTGATTGTTTTACCCGACCAATTTTTTAAACTAAAGTGTCTTTTGTTTTAATAGTCTCTGTTCTTATTTTTTTCCTCATAATAAATATTTTGGTTTGATTAACTGAAGAAATCGAGTTTCTATTTTATTTAATTTTATATTGAAATTTGATTGTATAATCTAAATCTCTATAACTTTAAAATTTTTTACTGGGGATATTTCTTGTAAATCGAACAATTTTTTATATAAAAAAAGTTATTATTTTTATATTTTTTATTTAAATTAGAGATAAATTTAAGTTAATTTTAAGAAGTGGAAATTTTATTAAATATGGAATAATTAATTATATATTATTTGATTGTCGAATTGAATAAATTAATTTTGAAGATAAAATTTGATATGGTTAAATTATTTTATTATGTTATAAATGTATATTTAAATGTTTAAATAAATTTTGAAATGCTTTGATATTAGTATTTATGGAGTGTGAAGTTTTTATATTCCAACTAATTAAATGTTATTTTAAATATATTATATAAAATAAATAAATTTTATTTTCTGTACAATCTATATTTTATATTTACAATTCATAATAATCAAGGAGTATATCACCATTTAATATAAATTTTATAGATTTGTTACCTTTGTTGACCTTTAAAATGTTATGCAAACCATCTCACCAGTTTTTTAACCTCTCGCTTTAGTTTCGTTGTTAAAAAAACTACATAACTACATAAGCAAAAAGTTCAATTTCAGAGAATAGAAAAAACATCACGATGCCTTCCTTTCTTAGTATACACAAGCATTGTAAAATTATTTCAATTCAATTATAAATGATTATTCCTTCATTATTGATTTATATAATAACGACTCCAAATTATACAAGTCATAATTATTGTTCATTGAATAAAATAGCTTTTTCCACTAGTAGTATATATGTCTATTAAGCTGTCATATCTTACAAATAATACTTTTATTTTGGTGAAGACTTATCATCAATAATTGAATGCTATTACAGAAAAAAAAAAACTAATTACATCTATAATGCGCCGACATCAAATTTATTTAATGGCATTCACATATTAAGTTGAATAATAAATAAATTTATTAACTTTTATAACACTTGGTTTAAATGTGATATACAAGTTGAGATAAATAATCAATTCACTGTAATAAATATTAACGTGTTTTATTTTTAGTATTATGAAAAAAAATCTTAATACACAAATTTTAATTTTATTAATCTTGTTTGAATTTCATAAATAATTTTAAATATTAAAAATTATCACGTATATTTATTAAAAGAAAATTAATATAATACGTGTTCAACTAGTAACAGCACTATTAATCATTTTTTCAGTGTTATCTCATTTATCTTGTAACTAATAACTGTTGTTTTATGTTTAGTTTTAACATGTCATAATTGTTATTTTGTAATCAAACTGACTTATTTGAAGCTTATTTTATAATAATAACAAGTTTGAAACTCGTTTTACGTATTCTCTCCATTAGTGTTTACAATTTCTTTTTATTGTCGTAGACAACGATTACCTAATTTGAACAATGGATTATGGAACAACAAAATTAATTATCTATCTACTCTCTACTCCCATATGCCTTGTTGATTGGCTGATTGATACATTTCAACTTTTAAGTTTTCTATGTCCGATATAAGTTTTTGCATAATTATATTGATTTTTATATTAATTAATAGACACAAATACTTTGGATTTTAGGTGGATTTGAGAGGTGGAAAATAATGAATTTAATGTGAAAGTAGGTGTGAAAAGTAGATAGTGAATTTAAGGTGAAAGTATGTGTGAAAAGTATATGTGTTTAAATTAAGGAAAAAATAGTAAAAAATTAAAAAAAAAATTATGAAAGTCTGTAAGTGATATAATAGGTGTAATTGATAAAATAAAATTAGGTATAATTCATAAAATAAAATTAAACTTAAAAATAAATTAATATTTTTAATATTATTATTTTTATTTTATAAACTTAGTTTAATTTTATTATTATTATTATTACTACTTTTATTATTATTTTATAATTTCTGTTATTGTAATTATTATTTATGATTTTATTATTATAATTATTTTATTTTTACTATTATTTTATAAATTTATTATTAATTTTTTATTAATATTTTGTTGTTATTATTTTATAATTTTATTAAATTTATTTATTCATTTATTTACGTATTAACATAAAACATATATTACATTTATTTAATTTTTATTATTTTAACATTCTTAATTTATTATAAATTTAATTATTATATATATATATATATATATTTAATTATTTATTATTTTAGAAAAAATAAATATTCTATTATATTTCTTTAATTAAAATCAAATTAATTATTTTATTTAATTATAAAATCAAACTTTCTTAATTGTTCTTCACATATGAGAGCGAAAAGTTTAAGGGAAATTTTTTTCTAGTTTTTCATAATTTTAGGTCTCTGTTTTTTCAAACTTTACTAACATTTCTTCGTTGGGTGGGTTTCCAATAGTTGGAAACAAAACAAACCCATAATATTAAGTTATATATATTGTTGGTTGAGATACAATTTCTTGCGATATTAAGACGCAACTTAACTAATTTAAGAATAAACAATTAATTATTTCATATTACAATCACTTATGTATCTGAATATACAGGTATTTTATTTTATTTTTATATTTTTAATTTTTTTACAGACAATATTCAAACAAAAATTAACAAAAAAGAATTAGAATTTTGAGTGTAAATCATAGCTTTCATATTACATGAAAATAATAAGATACATGTATATAAAAAAAATTACAAAATTATTAGCTAAATATTTTAGATTAAATTTATTTAACTAAAGGTTTTGTTTAGAATGAAGAAGGAAGGGTTCTTTTACCATTATAGTGTAATTTCGTAAAGAAATTATCAAATTTTGGATAGATTCTATAGCAAATGAGTATGTGTTATTTTATATACATTATTTTATATGGAGAAACTTGTGTTTATTAAATATTATTTCAACTTTAATTTAAAAATAAAAAAAAAGTTAGGATATGAAAGATAATATTGAGATTTTTATTTACAAAAGTGTGAAGACAATTTTAATTTGGTTAAGTATGTATTAATTAGTAGAAGATGTGAATGAAAAAAACGATTTTGTTATTATAAAAAAGAAGACATGCATGATAAACACGGTTTTAATTTAAATTTAAACGATTGAAGTCGTCCATGATAACAACGATTTCAGTTGTTTTATTTTTATAATGAAATTTAGTATCATTATTTTTTGTTTGATTTATTTAATAGTTTTTTAATGATAAAAAGTGAATTTAATAAAAAAATAAGAAAACAAATTAGTCGTAGACCAAAATTTAATAAAAAGTACACTTATTTGTTTAAAAGTATTAAATAAAATTATATAATAACTTGTTCTATAATTTGTTTAATTTATTAACTATAATTTTTAATAATTTGTTGGGTTTATTACAAAAATTATTAAATAAATTATTCGTTATTTTGATAATTATGTGATATATTTTGTTATTTAATTATGTGAGATGTATTTTTTAACATATTATTTGTTTGGCTATTTTGACAATATTTATAATTGCAAAAAAAAAGTACAAAAATTTCAATAAAGTGAGTAAATAAATATTATGATATGATTAATAGTTTGTCTTCCAAATTCTTTACATAAATATGAAATTTTGTCTTATATAAATTAACTAATAATTTTCATTTTTAACTAGATAAGAGTGGACTTGACAAATATTGCAAAAGTAGGACATGTTATAATTGGATTAATTAATGTCGTTGTGTTAAATGACAATAGAAACAAACATTAATAACATTAGAACAAGTCAAAGGATCACCTTAAAACTCCTTCTAATTACACCACCAATAATTTAATTTAACTGCATTGATCGTGGATCAGTGTGAGAAGCAACTATTTCCAGAACATTAAATTCAAAACATTCAACATATTATCCACTAAATACCATCTTCACAACCAATATCCCACAATGTAAGTTAATTTCCTAACTCATTAAATAATGAATTTTTCATCCTATATTAACGATTTTTTTTCAACAATAATACAATACGCTATAGGGGACTGAACAACCGTATAAATACATGGTGGCTCCTCTTTACTATTTAACAATTTTTACAATAATTTATGAATTTTCATATCAATAAATTACTTACACTTCCATACTTTTCCATTTCAGCCAACTCTTTTTCCTGTTCATCAAATATGCTTTATACTTTCACAATAACACCATCCTTCACATATAATTCAACATCATTCATATAAATCCATTAACAATGCCTTCACAAAGATAAAAAAAATCCAACCAAAAACAACTAAGCCTCTAACAATTGTTATGATAGTCCACTTATGCTTAACATATACCCTAAATATGACCCACAAATAACATTAATATAAACTTGACTATCATGTATAATGTAGGGTAAATATTATTTACCCTTATATAATAGAAATATTATTAAGCAATTTTACTTTCTATTTACATTTTATTTATTTAATTAAGACTCTTATTTATTTTATTTACTACTATATTTTTACGACAAAAGTCATAAATTAAAATGTGTTTTTTCAACACACAGAACAAAATCAATTAAAACCAAAATGCTAAATACATAAAAAAGACTTTAAACCAAACCTTAAAACAAACCAAATATACTATCAAAATTATTGAATAAATCAAACTAAAGTTACTTTCACCACGAACCACTTTTACCAATTAATATATATTTAATTAAATCAAAATCGTTTTTAGTTAATAAGATTGTGGCACTGAATCAAAACTAAAATCGTCTTTCATACTTACAATTGTTTGTTATTTTGAAATTGAAATTGAAATTGAAATCATATTTAATAATATAACTTCTTAACTCTTGTACATACTTATATATTAGTATAATATTTAAAAAAAAAATTGTTGAATGAGATAATTTGTTTTAGCAGAATATTAAGAAAAGCGAAGAAAGAGTAGACATAATGGGAGAAAGAAAAGCGTAAAAGGTGGTCCTGGATGGAAACGGTGAAAGGAAAGGTAGGTTATTTCTCCGAAAGTGAGGCACGAAAGAAAACAAGGAACAGTTTCAAAGTGGAGGTCCCACCTCGCATGTTTCCAAAACTGTCACCTTCCAACTCCAGTCCCACTCTTCCTCCGATTAACTTTCAACCACGTGCTCTACGACACTTGTCAGTGTTCCACCAATAGTTGTGGAGCGTGTGCACACGCGTGCCAATCGGAGCGTGGAAGAGAGCTGTCCAGAATACATGTTATGTTAGTACGTTACTCAAAGAGTCACGTCACGATCACTCTTTTGTCTTCCACGCCCTAACCTTCCATTCTAGCATCTTCCTTTCACACCTGGGCCCCATCCTTTTCTTTCGCATACACTTGGCCACTGCATTTAACTGCCACGACTATATACACTTTTCCTTTCTTTCTTTTTTATAGTATCACTTTTCTTATCTCTCAATAATACATTTTAATTATTTCCTGTACTCTTCCCAATATTTTTTTATTTTTATTTTTCCTTTTCAACTATTTTCTTCGCGTCCTTTCCCAAAACTGTTGTGTTTTTCGTGATGCATGCCCCTCCTTCCGCACGTCTTTGTCGTCACTGGTGTTTAAAGGTTTCAAATTTTCATCACGATCTATTTTTAGAATAGAGATTATAGGAATTTCTTATATTTACTTTTTTTTTCTTCAAAATAATTAAAATACCTTTTTATCCTTATCATTTTCCTTTAAGATAAGAATGAATTGTACTATATTTATATATTTTTTATATGAAATAAAAAATTATTCTTTCATCCTTTTTATATATGATATTGATAAAGATAAAGAGTAACTTATACTTTAGTATTTTATTCTACAATATTTATTTAACTATGTAATTGTAATTATTTTAAGGTTGTATGATAGTAATAGGAGATTTTAGAAAATAGTTATAAAATAAAAATGATATAAAAAAATGAGACGTAAATATTTTATTATTAAAGTAAAACGTTCATATAAATAAATATTTAAAATATATTAATTTATTATATTTCTGAATGATATGGTGTTAACTAAATATGTTTATTCAAAATTAATTTGGATGATAACATATAAACTAAACTCACCTGTAAAAAAATTTACTCAAATGACGTGTTAACTAACATCTGCTATAAAAAAAAATTGACTCAAATAAACTAAGATCACATATTATCATAATTATCCAAACAAAGTATTTAGAATCAAATTAAAGTCTCTTAATGTACTTATCACTATTATAAAAGTAGTGAAGACTTTTTTTTCTTCCTACATGGTCATTTATATAATCAGTTAAGAGATATCTTTAACTATAAAATAGAAAGAATATTAAACATGGGATAATTCATAAAAACAAGATATAACGTTTATATGAATTGATAACCAGAATAAAATGTGAAGATAACATAGTCATTACCCAAAAACACACATAATTAAGCACTTTATTTTGATACAGATAATGCAGTATGCTACAAAACAACCAAATCACTCAAAATATAGTTACTCAGCAATAATTTGTCTTTCAATATCAATGTTGCTTTCAAACCCTACACTTACCTTTAAGCTTTTGTCAATATAGTGTCATCAAAACAATATATTTAACTTTCCCGACTTTGAGCTTTAAAGGTTGTGTGCTGATAAACTATAATTAAATCCATGTGTTCCACTTATTAGACTTTACCCTCACATTCAAATTTGAGATTTATGTGTTGATAACTTATTGATCCTATCGAACAATCAAACATCGATAATTATCAAAATAAATAAAAAATTAATTATATCTTAACTCTACAATTATAGGTGTGAGGTCTAATAACAAGTCTGAATTTATATCCTAATTTAGATGAATATATAAAGTATATAAAGAATATCTTATTAAGATGAAAAAAATCAACCTCCAACAAAACAAACATATCAAAATCATTTTTTTCACTCAATTTCATTCGCAATTTCAACTATATTACTCTAACACATATAAACAAACTTGACATTATGCATTAAATAATAGACTATGAGATATGTACATATCATACAACTCTAATCTTAAAATCCACACAGATCTCAAACCAATAAATCACTAATCTTGTAATGATAATAATCACCCAATTAAGTCCTTTGACCCTCACCACCTAGTAACCTAGTAACGATCATCTATTTAATTTCTATTACTAATAGAGTTAGAATATCAATCATATTATGCTTAGACCGTGACCAGTACAATCAACAGTTCAAACATATCATATCACATGTATATATCTCAACTCATTCATTCTTTCACTTTTAAATCTCAGTTTCAAATATCTCAAGAATTACATAATCATCAATCTTATATTCAATCTCAATTATAAATCAATCTATTCTATTAAATCCACAAATTACATTACAAAGGAATCTAACAATCAAAAGATAGGAAAACAAATATTTTTTTTAACTTGAGCGAGAATATTCTAGCTTGAGCATGAGCGAAAATTCTCTCGCTTCAGCGAAAAATGGTAAGAGCACTTCACTTCTAGTACTATTTTTGCTTGAGCAATAATATCTTTGCTTTAGCAAAAATCTACAATCGCTTGAGCGAAAATGTACTCTTGCTCGAGTGAAAATCTTATGGCTTAAGCGAAAACAAACTCGAGAGCAGGTCTAAATTTATACTAGAGTCGCTTAAGCGATAACCTTTTTGCTTGAGCAAAATATACAAAATTCAGTTTTACAAAACTAATGCACCAAAACCACACAATGCAAAATCACTTTCATTTACCATATTTTACTTTCAAATACAATATTAACACGTCATTTTTATCAATCAATAATGCATTTTTTTTTTAATTTCATCCTTTCCAAACACAGGTAATGAAAACCCAACTTAACAACCTATTTTGTTCACATGCTTCATAAATCAATTTTGACTTATAACCATTCACATTAAAGCACTCTATATGACTAAACTAGTCACATATAACTCCTGCATTTTACAACTATTCTAACAACCTATAATCATACATTTGTACCTCTTTATTCCCAATTTTATGCATAAAAATTTGTAATGACTCATCATATTATCTTTCTAACATATCATCACAATAGAGTTAGCATAAGTAACTAAAGTCATTTATTTCATTTCAAAATTAACACCAAATTTAGACCTGCACAGATTATTAAACAGAACTCAATCAAGTATAGACTTCAACAAAAATAGCTCAAATTATATCACTGACCCTAAATTTCAAATTCTAAAGTCTCATAACATCACACACATACAACTACAACTACAATAGTTAGCTTCCCTTACATGATTTGACCAAATATGCTTTCTAAAGAGCTCTAAAACCTACAAGTATAAACACGCTAACATGCATCACAAAGTACTTGATCATTTATCAGAGTACGCTACAAGGCACAAACAACACTATATAAAGACCTATAAAACAAATTTAAAACTGAATAAGAGGAGGAATATTATAGAATTGAACTTACTCAAACAGAGTTTTTGATTAGACAGTGTCACTCATATTGCTGCCACAAGTCTAATGGTAAACTCCAATAGTTGAACTAATGAAGAACGAAAACAATGTTTTAGAAAGAAAATAGAGATAAGAGAGAGGAAGAGGAGTTTATAAAGATGATAGTTTTGTGAGAATAATACTTAACTATTAGTTTTTTTTTTTTTATAAATATGTATTTTAAGTTTATTAATAAAATATTTAAATAATCCTTCCACTCTTATCACCTTTTTTGAAAAAAAAAAAAACAAAATTCTAGGTCATTATATAAAATAACTACATTGATATGGAAGATAGAGTTTCGTCCATAAAATCTTGACCTTCGGAAAACAAATAATTAATTCTACATATATCAAATTTGATTTTCTTAAACAAGTTTTAAATTTAAATTTGTGAGTGAAGGTATAGTCAATAATATCTCACTAAAATCAGTCATTCACAATTTTGAGCGAAATCTTATCAATAACTAAATACTTTACATAGTATAATAAAACTTACAACCCTCAGACAATGTAATATAAAATGAACATGCTGACCCATGTAAATTTGGAATATATTGAACCATCTATGTTCAACATGAAATTCGATTTCTTTTTCTTTAACTTGTATTGGGATTAATTGAAACTTTGGGATGAATTTTAGATGAATTGGGATGCTTTTAATTTTTCTGTTTGTTTTTAAAACCGAATTGTCATGCTTTAAAAAAATCTGTTTATTAAAAAAATAATTAATGAACAACTTAGATAAGTGTAGAAGGAACACAATATTAGAGATTTTACATTTCAGTATCACATAAAATAATATATGACCCTCTTATATTGATTTAAACTTTCATCTATTTTTAAAATTTTACATTATTTTATTATTTAATGTATTATACAATTCACACATCATCATTATGATCTTCGATAATGTTGATTTAACTAAGATAAATAAAATGAATCACCAATCTGTACATTCACAAATGCAACAACTAACCTATTTTCAGTTCAAACCATGCTCCTCATTGAATAGATATTTTATGAATATATTTTTTTCCTTCAGATATTTTCATAGAGGAAAATGTAATGAAATCCATCTTAAAGAGGTATGTGGCAAATAGTGTTACTGAATTGTGGAATTATGTATTGGAATCTTTTTTCTTTTGTTGTTGTCGTAACTAAAAACTAAAAAAGGAATGATGTACATGGTTTTTTAGAGTTGTTTAATTAACTTAATTTCTTGGTAAAAAGTATAATTCACTTCTTAAAAATAGTAAAAAGTAATTTTGAAAATTAAACAAATGCTTTAAAGTAATATTTAAAAAATATTAACTAAAAAGAATCCTCATAATAATAACTCGAAATATAAAACTGAAATTGAGTTGTATTTATAAAACTTAACTAAAATATATAAAATATAATTACCATAATTATATAATGCAATATATAAAATATATCTTTAAAATTTAAAATCCTTTTAGTCGCCTGTAGACTCGGTGAATACTCACTCCTGGGAAGGTGAACATGGTGGGACTACTAAGAAGATATTGGTGGGACATACAAAATCCATTGGATAGGATGTGTGGAATAATTAGTGTAAGGCAATGGTGCAAAAAAAAAAAATATATAATATATATAATATATAATATATAATCCTGATATATTATTGAAGATTCAAAAATACAATAATAATGTAACTTAAATAATTAATACATATAAACTTTAATTATTAATTATAACAAAATAATTTAATATATAAATATAATAATTATTTAATCTATTCAATTAAGAACATTAATTGATTAATTAAAAGCTTAAAATATATTTATATAATTAAATGTATTTTTAATATATATATATATATATATATATATATATATATATATATAATATTAAAATAAAAAATAAAAGTTTGAAAAGCTAAATTAAAAAAAAAAGTAAACGGATAAAATATTTTTAGTCCACTTACTTATGGCAAATTAATCTGTCCAGCCCCATTTTTGACACCCATCAAATGATAGCCAAATAAAAAAAATGAACCGTTTTCTCATCCTAATTTTGAGAAAATAAATTTAAAGAAAAGGAAAATAATGAACATAAAAATTAAAACAAAAGAAAAATGCACATAATTACCAAATTTCACGTTATCATCAATATGTTTTAACTCTTGTTGTGTCCCACGTTGCACCGAACTTCAAAACCTGACTTAACTTCCCAACTTCCAACACATATCATCGACGTCCACCAATGAAAACAAATTATCAAAACGACAAAAACTAATTTTAGCGCCATGTCCACGGGAGCATTGTTTTATTTTTCATATTTTGATAATAACGAGAAAAGAATTGGAGACAAAACAAAAATATATAGGTGAAAAATAAACAGATAATGGAAAGTTTAGTTTTCTTTAAATTGTTGAATTTAATTTTCATAAATTTTATTTGGTATTGTTATCTGGTCTAACTTCAAGTTCAATGTAGTATTTGAGGTATTAATATTTTAAAGTTTAGAAGTTTGTTACGGTTGTGTTTAAAAGAGGAAAATATATTTAAAAAAATCTTAACTCGATTTTTAAGTGATATAAAATTATTGAATATATGAAAATATTTTTTTATTTATTATTATTATAATAAAAAATATATTTCTAGCTAGTCATTTTCACTTTCATCCTTCCGTTTTTTCTTTTAGAACTTTATCAAACTAAACATTATGTATATTTATTAAAAAAGAAAGAAATAAAAATATTTATGAAAAGGAAACAATAAAAATAAATAGGAATAAATAAAATACAATAAATTATTTAGTTAAAGAAAATATAATAATTTAAAAAATAAATAAATTTATTATTAATATTTTGTATCATTATTTTATTTTATTACTCATTATTGCTATTAAAACTAGAAAAGCATAAGTAGAAAATAAATAAGTCATATGGTCAAATAAATTAAATTGTATAATATAATATAATGTGTCGAATTATGACTTCTCACACTTTTTTTTCAAATATTTGGGAATAAAAATTAATTAGGCTTAATTTTTTTATATCAACAAATGTTAGTTCTTAATATATTATTTTTGTCATCTTTAATTAGTTGTATTATTTATTTTATTCAATTTCAGCTCTTTACTGATAAAATGTTCAATCAATAATAGTCTTAATAAATGACATTTGCTTAATAAGTATGTAGTACATAGTTTAATTTAATATTTTAACTAAATTGTCTTTTCACAATTAAGAAATATTTACTATAAGCTACGGGGCCGTAGGCCCATGAGCCCAATAGTCATTTTTGGTCAAGTCATGATTCAATTATGGTCTTTGTCGACCATATCCCACTTTTACATCCATGAAGAAAAAGGTGAGAGGATATATTAATGACACAGTTTCTAACATTTTTTTTCTATTTTATTATTATTATTATTATCTAATTTCAAAAATTATAAACGTGATTTAAATATTTTTTTCATCATTTTTACTATTAGTTAAAAATGATAGAAATAGCTGAAAAAATAAAATTGATATTTATAAATTTTAGTTCATAATAAACCATATATGAAAAAAATTGCTAAAAACGTGTTATTAACTTTTCTAAACAAAATTTTAGAAGATGCTTCCCTTAGATTTTTCTATAAGAAAATTTGAAAAGTTAAATCAAAGAAAACTTATTTGTTACATATTTTTACTTGGTTTTCGATTTTTTTTTAATTTCAAAATAAAGTTAATGAGCAGTGTGTTTTCCACTTTCTTATTGGGTTTTGCCAATGTATTGCCTTGCTTTACATATAATAGTTTGATACACTCATGCACTTTCACATTTGGAGAGAAAGAAAAATAAAGAAAACTATTCGATAAAGAAAAATAGATAGTTTATATATAATCTGTGCAAATTGTTTTTATAATATATTTAATTTCATACTAATATTGATAGAATAAGAAAGTACAGAAAATAGAGATAATTTTTAAAATAAAGATTTCATTTAATGTAGATAGAGAGAATTTTGAAAATAAATATTTCATTTAATGTAGATAGAGAGAATTTTGAAAATAAATATTTCATTTAAGGCGATTTGATGTAGACTTAATTTGATTCGATTTAATGTGGGTTGACTTGACTTTATTTGATTTGGAACTCATATCTACTTAATCTTATAAGGGTCTGATTATACTCGGTTTAATGTGAGTTGTAACGACTTGGTTTGATGTTGGTCTAATTTGACTTGACTCGATGTGGATATGGTTTGGCTCAAAATGACCTCAACCCTACTCAACTCAATCCAATGTTGGCTTGACTTCACTCAGGCTTAGGTGAGCCGGTACGTGGACTCATAATCAAATCGATTTGAGGTATTAAAGTGAGTCAACCCAACTCACACGGGTTGGATCACCTCGAGTTGAGCTAAAAATGACTCAACTTAACTCGAATTACTTTTTTTTTGTACTATAAACTTTGTAACCTGACTCAACCCACCATGAGTTAGTGGGTTAGGTGGATTGACTTGTGTCGCAACCCGGGTCACGACGGGGACGGTGAACAAAAATATAGATAATTTAAAAAAAAAAAACAGAGGAGTCGCCACCATAATTTATTAAAGGAAAATTATGGAAAA
>Ga0209489_107736_pt1 | contig 15592 bp, 7 predicted proteins | sample SiratrowhiteBW_FD_187527 | JGI IMG/M metagenome (GOLD analysis project Ga0209489, IMG submission 187527) | Root nodule microbial communities of legume samples collected from California, USA - Siratro white BW (SPAdes) (version 2) | ecosystem: Host-associated > Plants > Roots > Nodule | place: USA... | reverse complement strand
AAATATATATATATATATATATATATATATATATATATATATATATATATATATATATATATATATATATATATTTATAAACCATTATTAAAAAAATGTTTTATAAACTAAATTTATTTTTAAATTTCTAGAATATTGAATGTAGCTTTTATAATTTGTTATTACTTAAATAAACTTGTTTTATAAAAAATTATGTTAAAATTTTTAACAGCCAAAGATTTAATAATAAAGACTTATTAAATGAATACATACATTTAAAATCATATGAATATAAAATACTTATATTTTTTCTATTTTGTAAGGATCTATTTAATTGTTTAATAGTAGAAGTGATATAATTGATATGATGTAGGAACATTTTATTATTTAAGTATAAAACTTATAAATAAAAAAGTTAATTATTCAAACTTCATTTTAGAAAAATCACTATCTCTTAAAAACATCTTATTTTTACATTATTTATTTTTTTCTAGATATTTAAAGGATTTATTTATCTATTCGTAGATCAGAATTTACTTTGTGATCCTGACAGATAAGAGAGTACATATATTCAATCATAATTTGTTTTAGAATAATTTTCCCTTTGTTCATTTTTCTTGAGTTAGTTTTGCATGCATAGAGGCTAGGGGTTTTGCATGTGGTCTTTCTAGGACAAAGACTCTTAGTTTAAAAGCATGAATGTATGTTTAGATTGTTGATCAAAATGTTTTATGTACAAGGCTAGCTTTCTTGTGAGAGTAATGAAATTGGGAGCTTAAACTTGATTTAAGTAAGTTAAAAAGGTAAGGAAAACTAGTTATGTTTTATGATAGTATTTTAGGATACATGGTCTAAATGTGAAGATGACTTGAATATAATATCATGTTTTTATAAACTGTGTGTTGTTTAAACATATTTTAAATATTTGAGTTTGAGATGAGTATTAATTGAGATGAAATTCTATAATTTAAATAAATGAAATTTATTGTGTGTTTATCAGTTTTGTGTTAGAATATTGCATTTAAGACAAATTGGTTCAAGTTGTGGTTAGTGTGAAGCAAAATATTTAATTTTATACATGAGAATGAAGTAAAAACTTAGCATGAATCAATTAGGACACTTTACTATTTTAGATAATTTTTGAATTAGCTAGAGATGTCAAACAAACCAAACTCTCCTTAGACGAAATTCATTTAATTAAAATTTGGAGAGTTGTAGTTATTGTATGAGCTAAGTTTGTTGAGTGAAATTCATTTAATTGAAAACTGGAGACTGTTAGTCTAAGGAGCTGTTTAAACAAAAACTTGATTGGTTTGATCATTTTGTAAACCAAGTCTCACTATGAACTTCATTTAATTGAAACCTAAGTGGTTGCTAACAAGTCCATTCTTACTTGATGAGATGTTTTTATATAGTATAATCCTTGGGTGACTACTTTATTAATTGAGCAATTAAAAGTTGTTGGGTGTAGAGAGCCTTTAGCTGAAAACAAAAATAATGACAAAATAAATTGCAATATATGTGTAATTTATATAATTTACTATATTAGATAAGCCAAATGTTGGTTGAACAATCTAAATGTTTTTTAAACTTTAAAGAAACATATTTTTAATTATTTCTAAGTATTAAAATGTGTTAATCTTTCAGCAAATTGTTATATTTCAACAATATATTGTATTTAAAAATTTTACCACATTCTTATAAATTAATCAAAAAGTTTATAATTGAATGAAGATATTTTATTCTATTTTAACTTCAATAATACGCACTAACAAATAACAAAAGAAAAATTAGCTGTTAGTGTAATATAGAAATTAAAATAAAATATTAAATTATGATAAAAAAAGATAAGTGTTATATATTATTTTATTACTATTATATATAAAGTAAAAAATTTATTCCAATAATAAGTATATTCAGTAATGAATATATTTACTAATAGTTAATAATGACAAATATATTTATAGTTTTTAGAATTGTTTGAAATTAAATCAATACTAAGAAGTATATTTTTATTTAGCTTGATTAATTTTTAAAATAGTTTTTTACTACTGTGTTTCAGCTCGAGATACTTACAAACACATTCAAAAACAGAAAAAAAAGGAAACAATACTATACTAAACTATTTACAAAGACTTGCAAATAAGGAAAGGAAATTCTCAAATGATGAAGCCATAGATGACACTGAATTTATTCCTTATTCATGTTATATAAATGTAGTTAACAACATAATCCATTGAAATCAGTGTAATTTTAAATATTAAATATTTTTTGAGATTTTTAGTTGAATACTATTTAATTTTGTTGCTATTTTATAAAATTATAGCATTGATAAAAAATATTTTAAGATTTTTTTCAATGTTTAAAAATCTTGATGCAATACCATCACATTGCTTTATAAAAATAAATATTTTACAATATGTTAAAACTCAAATTGAATACACTTCCTGATTTCAAAGATTATTTTATATTATAATTATTTGAGAATTTTCAGTCTAAAGAATTTTAGTTTTATCATAAGAAAGAAACATTTTTCTTAAATATTAAATAAATCAAATTCTCTATTTTGACTTTCAAAATGAGGGAAGAAGATTTGCCAATTCCGAGTGTCTGACGTGTAAGTATATAATTGGATGACACACGTAGCAATAGAAAGTACTGGAACAGACAAAACAAACTAAGAAGGGTTCTCTTTTTTACCTGCGTAGATTCAGAGTGCATAGTGTGACAGAAAGACAATACCAATGTCTCAATTTCGAACACCATTTTTGGTTTCGTTACCTCTTTTGCTAATCATCTTCAACCTCGCTCCTTCCTCCGCTCTCTACGGAGCATCCTCGCCCGTGCTTCAACTCACTCCCTCCAACTTCAAGTCTAAGGTGAATCATGTTTAAATCTTGAACCCTTTAGTGTCCCATTTCTTGATCTCACTGTATTTGCCACTTTTTCCAAATTAGTATTGTGTAGAAACGTAAAATTTTGTATCTTTGCTCTTGAAATCCATCTGGGCATGTAGATAGATATTTGTGGCGTTGTGATATGGCTGTAGTTTTGATGGCTGAAATCAAGGTTCATGGCAGGTTCTGAATTCAAATGGAGTTGTTCTTGTTGAATTCTTTGCTCCATGGTGTGGACACTGTCAGGCTCTGACTCCTATATGGGAGAAGGCAGCTACTGTGTTGAAGGGTGTGGTTACCGTGGCAGCACTTGATGCTGATGCTCACTCGTCTTTGGCTCAGGTTTTGTATTGTTCATTTCTTTATTAATGATGACATTTTTATATGTAATGAAATATTGAAATCTGTTAAATGAAGACTATGTCACATATGTTTTTTGGTTATTGCCATCAGCCTTTCCGAAATATGAAGATGCTTTATTATATGCTTGACTTTTATGTGTAATGTACACTGGAATTGCCTTTATGTGGATCAGACATGATGCACGCCAAACATGGCTGGTTATGCGTACATGTTTGAGCTCTTGGAACTATCTGTTTCAAAAATTGAATGTTATTAATTGAATTGGACCTAATCATTTGGACCATTTTAGATAGACTTGTTTGTTTTATGAATATTAACATGCAAGTACCATTGTATGTGTAAAGTTTTTTCTTACTATAGGATCTAGCACCTGCAACCAAATAATATAGTACCTGTACAACATAGAATATCTCCTTAGAGATTCTTTCTTCTCTTGTTGCTTCTTAACATCAGTCATCTATGCATGAGATTCGTTTACTTGTAGATTTGAGTTATGATTTACCTGTTTCCTAGTTTGTTATTATAACTTTGTATTGGAACTTCAAAAAACCTTACATTTGTGCACATGTGTGTGTGCATGGTTTCTTCTTGATTCCCCGCAGGAATATGGAATCAGAGGATTTCCAACTATAAAAGTGTTCGCTCCAGGAAAGCCACCGGTTGATTACCAAGGAGCCAGAGATGTCAAACCAATTGCTGAATTTGCACTTCAACAGGTTTGGAATCTTGTGTCGGTTATTTTTAACCTTTTTGCCCTCATCAGTTTTTTAATGTAATATTTCTGGTGTTGTATGAGAAGTGTTATTGCTTGTGTCATGCATAGAGTGGATAGATCTCCTCTTCTGTAACAAACAAAACAATTTCTTGAATTTCTGTTAAAAATTGAATGACTGCCAAGGAAATGAGATTCTGATTAAAAATTTAACAGCAAAATTCATTTTACACACCATTTTTGTAGTGTAGAAAACCTAAGCAGAGAAAGGATTTGAATGTATTGGGTGAGCGTTATGTGACAACTTGTAAGTACAGGTCTATAAGAAACCAACTCATTCAGTTTTGTTTTAACTCATGATTTGCATGATTTATTGACTGGTGTTTGATAAATAAATAAGTCATGATTGGCAGACTATCAATAGAAAATTCACCACTTAATTTGTGACTTCTTACTCAATGCTGAGTCATTTTGTCTGTTTCAAATATGCAGTATTTATTAAAATAAAATTCAGCAAATAGTGTGCCTTTACTCCAAAATTGTCTCCTTATTTTTATATCTCATGTACAGGTAAAGGCTCTCTTGAAGGAGCGGTTAAGTGGAAAAGCAACAGGGGGTTCAAATGAAAAGACAGAAACCAGTTCTTCAGTAGAATTAAACTCTGGAAACTTTGATGAGTTGGTCATCAAAAGCAAAGAACTCTGGATCGTGGAGTTTTTCGCACCCTGGTAAGTGCATCCTATGTTCTGAAATCTAATTTTGGATAATATGATCTATTATTAACTGACTGAACCTAAAATATTCCCATTTCAAATGTGTTGCTCTAATAACATTTATCCTCTTTTATTTCCCAAAGGTGTGGCCATTGTAAAAAGTTAGCTCCTGAGTGGAAGAAAGCATCCAATAATTTGAAAGGGAAGGTTAAACTGGGCCATGTTGACTGTGATGCTGAAAAGGTAATCTTATACTTCTAAATAGTTTGTAAGAACTTGTCAAAACTACTATCCTGTGATCAAGATGGTCACTGCATCGTTCTTTTTTATTTATTTATTTATTCTTGTTAAGGGTAAGACTCTTATTGCTGTCTTACTTTATAATGTTTTATTATCCCCTTTAGTTTACATTATTCTGACAGGAAAATTTGTTACCAGTCTCTAATGAGTAGGTTCAAAGTCCAAGGATTCCCAACAATCTTGGTATTTGGTGCTGATAAAGATAGTCCTATTCCTTATGAAGGTGCAAGAACCGCCGCAGCTATTGAATCGTTTGCATTAGAGCAGCTGGAAACAAATGTTGCTCCTCCAGAAGTGACAGAGCTACACAGTCCAGTAAGCATTTTCTCTCCCACCTACTTAGTTGTGCATTGGTTTGGAAGAGAGGATAATATGATAATGGATCTTGCTAAGGAAGAGTGCCTTAAGGGCTCTGATTGTGAAACATTTTATATAACATATTAAATGATTTAAATTATTGACAAAAACATTGACAAAAACATGCATTAAATGATAATTAACGTGAACCTTCCCTATAGGATGTTTTGGAAGAGAAATGTGGTACTGCCGCAATCTGTTTTGTTGCCTTCCTTCCTGACATTTTGGATTCCAAGGCTGAGGGGAGAAACAGATATCTTCAGCAGCTATTATCAGTTGCAGAAAAGTTTAAGAGAAGTCCATACAGGCAAGTTAAAACATTCTGCTAAGATTCCATACTCTAAATATCGCTTTACTCGTTAATCTCTACATATCTAAAATTGTTTGATTCTCTCAGTAGTGCAGATACTTTATTGATGTGTGTTTTTAATAAATCTTTGTTGGCGAATTCTTTTAACATTTTATTAATTGAATTCTTGTGTCTTTGAGCACAGCTATGTCTGGGTAGCTGCAGGGAAACAACCAGATCTTGAGAAGCATGTGGGTGTTGGTGGATATGGTTATCCAGCTTTAGTAGCCCTTAACCTTAAGAAAGCTGTTTATGCTCCTCTCAAGAGTGCATTCGAACTCGACCAAATTATGTAAGTTTATTGCTTCTAACTTTATGCTAAATACTAAACAAACTATTGAGATGAACAAGCTCTTAAGCATAGCTATCTATTTTGCACAGACAATTTGTGAAAGATGCTGGACGTGGAGGCAAAGGGAATTTGCCCCTGCAAAGCACTCCGACCATTGTAAAGACAGAACCATGGGATGGAAAAGATGGAGAAATAATTGAGGAGGATGAATTTTCTCTTGAAGAACTAATGGGGGAAGATGCTTCAAGCAAGGATGAGCTATGATCAAGTGAGAAGGAAATTATAGCAAATTAAAGTTTCAACCACCGATTTTTACGTTACAGGCAACATGTTTCTCATGATGATTGTGATCACTGTTCTGTTTTTCTGAGTTACGAGTCTAGTGATGTGTGATCTTATGAGGATTTTGAAATGTCATTCAGTAGTACCGATATTTATCTAGGAAAATCTTTGCTCTTTTCGATGTTTTTCTTTTCCCTATCAATGAGCATTGAGCTAACAGGTACAACTTTCATAAGAAAGGATCTTTGATGATTTTGCATTATGTTACTCTGTTGGTTTTTATGTTTAGAAAATATATTCTAGGAGAAAAGATTTATTACAAAGAGGGGTTTTAACAGTTTGTTTAAAGACTCTCTTAATATATATAGCAAAAATGTTATAAAAAATCAAATACAAATTCTCTCGATCTTAACTTCCTAAATACCTAATATATTTCTCTTAATCTACATAGTATTTTAAAAATTGAAACATAACAAAAAATAAAAGCTCTTAAAAACTAACCTATTTAAAATTAAATTACAAATATTTAGACATACATTGGGATTGAATCTGGTTGTCAATTTTTAAGATATGCAGATAAATAATATTAAATAAATATGCTGAAAACACATGTGTTTGTATATAGTTAAGAGTTTAGGCGTCTGGGGATCTAGTTCAGTTTTATAGGTCAGTAAATCTCTTGATGTGTTGAATATGTATGAATAAAATAAAAGTTAAAGAGTTTAAATGGATCTTTATCTGCACGTGGAAATCAGCTGTTAGTATACAGTTAGTACTAATTAGAACTATCCATCACTTTCACTCACCTCTATCTCCATTTGACAGCAGTTACAGTTACATTTTGTGTATAGTTATTGTATGGTTAGTTAGATCTAACCTTTTCCAGTAGCCTGTATAAATAGGTATCTCCCAGACATTTTCAGATTTCAGTAATACAATTTTCCTCAGTTTCTCTCTGCTACAGTCGCGGATACAATTAATATTTCACATAGTTCTATGATTAGGTTTTAACTTCTTTAAGCAAGGCTAATTATAATGAATAATTGTCTTCTCATTGACCCAATATAGGTTAGATGTAACTTTTTAATCTCGAGGAAACTACTTTGTTAAAACCACCATCCCTAGGTTACGTCTGATTTCCTAAATCTCAACATTAGGCATTGATACTAAAAAAAATAGCCAAAGTCAACTTGCGAGTAATTTAGGGAGCTTTGTATTAAATTTAAATAAAATAAAATCATTTGTACTACATTCAAGGTCGATACAATCCAATATTGGCATGACCGGCATGTAGGTAATTGCACACTATTTATGACCTGAAAAAAAATTCTATTTCCAACATTTGAGCGATAATCGTTAACCTATATGCATCTAAAAACGGTCTCACTGAATCTATCTTGCAGCAGTAGCATATCAGTGATTCATCTCAGTGATTCCTATTGATAACCAATTAGGATTCTCTACAAAAGAAACGAGGCACAAGTCTGCACAACCCCCTCCCTACATAAAAGGAAGAAAAATGTAAAAGAAAAAGACTATCACTCGTACAGCATAGACTTATGTCAACAAAATCTTCATCGGAAGCTTCCTCATCAGAATTTATCAGCACCAATCTGCTTCAAATGCACTTTCTGCTACCCGTAGTATTTGGAGTGGCAGCTCAAACTCTCGCTTGCCTTTTGCCAAGGTGTTCGATCATCTCTAAATCTCAAACTCCAGTGTGTCGTTCTTCGTGATTTATAAATTTAGTACGAAGTTAGATGAATCCTAAAAACTCGCATTTTGTATCCTCCATAAACAAGCTTTTCTTAAAGGTGAGTCTGTAAATATAGCTTTTATGAAATCTTCCACCTACCAAAAAGGTCAACAATCAACGTGTAAGAGATCTTACATTCTCTCATCAAATACGGTTCTTATACAATACTTCTAAAATTGCATATAACATGAACAAGACAAAGGAAAATATATCAGATCAGGCCATTTAACATAAATTTAATGGAACAAAACATACTGGTGAGTCATATGAAACAAACCACTCAAACATGTTCTAATTTCCTATAATGGCAATTTGATCCACAAATTTCTCTCTTTGAAAAAAGAAGCATTTGATATGGAAAGAGGAGGAAAAAAAATTCGACTAGGGGAAAATAAAGAAAGAATTGGTAATATAACGAGTCTCATCAAATGCATATAAATTGGATAAAGCTCATAAAAAATGAGAATGTATTTAAAGTGAGCAAGGTTGTATTCGTCCTTTAATTTTAGTAAATCAATATCGCGATTCACATTAAATTAAATGAATATTAGAACTTCAGAGGTGCCTTGTCCAAACAAAAGGGTTTGAAGTTTAATTTGGAACCAAAAACTTCTTTCAGGCATTCTACATTTTGATTGAAGAAACACTGACATAAAATCACAATCCAAGATCAGTTTTTAAAAATAATTAAAAGAAATGAAGGAAATAAAATATATTGCCCCACGAAGGCCAAGAAACAAAGACATCAATAATCAAATAATACCTCGGTTATTGTAAAGCCACAAGAGAGCAATTCTTTAGTCTCCCAAGATTCTGTGATGGATTTCAAAGGCATATCTAATAATTCTGAGGCAAAAGAAATATGAGGAGATTAGCTGTCAACAGATAAGTTAGTCGATGACGATACAATGTCTTTTAAGGAAATAATTGAGAAGATTCTACATCGTACCTGATAGTTTCCGGATTTTACGCAAGGATGGGATTAAATCTTCAGGAGACTGTGCAGGGAACTCTTGCAAAGTCTGCTCTCCAGGGACCAAAGACTCCAATAATGATGATAGGTTTTCCAGCATTAAATGAACAAGTCTTTGTAGCTGAAAATGAGTGAAATAATGCTTAAGACCAACTAATGAATTACAATGGTGCAACAGCAACTACAAACATTAATTAATTGACTTATATGGTATAAATTCTACCTGTAAAGTCTCCTCTGCCGCTATGTCGTCTAACAAAAGTATATCTCCAGCAATTCTTGAGAAAACTGACTCTAAGACAGAACACATGCTTTTCCTATAGGTTGAAGGCAGCAAAAGTAGCTCCCATATGATATGTACTTTTTCCAGAATGAAAACAACCTAATAAAGTACACTCAGTTTCATGTAATTTGTGAAACTAAAAAGACATCAACTAATACTAGAAATCCATGGTAACAACTGGGAGGAAAAAGGGGAACTAAGGAAATAAGGTATAACAAATGGTAAAGTATTGTAGACAGACACATTATGAATACAAAGAAATTACCTGGTCTATGCTAAATTTAGCTGACTCAAATTGTTTCATCTGATGAGTATTCTGAAATCCATCAGCACCATCTATAGCCTATAAACAGGCAAATATGGGGAAGCACCAGGTCAGTAAGGCAAGTGTCAATTATATCACTACATGCTTCAAGCATTTTAATACCAATAGTACCTCCTTCAAATTATAAATAACAAGGTGAACTTGTCTCTGCAGTATTTCTTCTGCCAACAGCTGAAACCTTGGGGCCAAATCAACAAACACAGCATGCTCCTTAATGGAACTTGGAAAGTCTGTTCGATACTGAGAAAACCATCAAAATGCATGATGAGCCAAGAAAAAAAATAAACATGTAAAATTGAGAAGGTTTACATGGTATGTTTCCCTTGAATTTTTCATTTGAGGCCTTACAGTTATGTTTTAAGCAAATACTACAACCTAAAGTTAAAATAAAAACTGATTTTTTGGTTAAAAAATAAATTACTTAAATATTGCGAATTTACTTCATCCTTATCTATTAAAGGTGTTTACCTCAAATGCAAACCCAAGTATCTCCTGGGAGATATAAAGACAGTCATTATGCAACAGAACAGCTACTTGATTAATGCCACTGAGCTGCCTCTCTAGCTTCACAAATCAAAAACAGAAGCTATTATTGTAAGATGAAAGTATACACAGACAACAACGAACGAACACTCAAACCTTGACAAGGACAACAACTGTATAAAGAAGATAAATTCTCCACATAAGTATAGGATGCCAATTATAGGTTATCTCAGCCAAAGATCAGGAAAAGTATACATCAAAGGTCGTTACTCTAGAATTAATAGTGCTATTGACAATAAACAGGCATTCATTCATTAGATTCACTCATAAATTTACTCCGTGACAGAAACACTAAAATGTAGTGTCACTGCTATACATGGACTAACCTTGACAGGGACAACTACTTCATAAAGGAGTACAGCATCTCTGGCTGTCTGATAAAATTCCAAAGCAACTCTCGTAGATGACAGGCAAACATCCTGGACAATTTTTCAATTGCAAAGATCAGCTTCACTACTAATATAAAAATTTTGGTAAGCAAATAAACAGAAAATTTAAGAGAATGTTAACTAAATTAAGGGAATTGGTACAGTTCAATAGTCAAACAATTATCACTACAGTATTAGTAACATAAAAGAATAAAAGGAAAAAAAAATGCACTTTGATCAACATGTTCAAAACTAAAATCATTTTCAGCCTAGACAGAGTAACTTCAATGCTATAGACAACTTCAAGGCTTATAGATTACACTATGCCATTTGGCTTGGTTAAAAACTAAATGCTCAAGAATGTTATTCATCCATTGCATTTAATAACTTTTCCCAAAGTCTTTTTTGGTCTCCCTCTACCTATTTCACAGAACTAAAATCCATGCTATCTATTCTCTTAATTGGTGCCTCCAGTGCTCTTCTTTCCACGTGTCTAAACTACTATAACCATTTTTTTGCCATCTTTTAGACAGAAGTCACGCTAATATCTCCTTGTATAATCATTCTGTATCCTGTCCTTTTCTATATGATCATACATTCATCTTAACATTCTTATTTTTGTTACTCCCACATTTTGTAGTTACCTCTTTAAAGACAAACACTCAAATCTTTAAAGCCAAACACTCAGAATATAGTTGGTCAGCAGTATAACAAAACTTCCCTTTGAGCTTGATAGGTATTTTCACCAATAAACCCACCCCTGACGTCTTTTAGCCAGAAATCACACCAGTCCAGTCCTTATATATAATCATTCTGTATCCTGACCTTTCATATGTGATCATACATTATGTGTCCCTTTAAAGCCAAACACTCATACACTCAAGTTTAGAGTTAGTCTTCTCCTTTAATTCCTTCATCAACTATATTATCAACAAAAAACTTGTATTTAGGGATAAAATTTTGTACATCTATAGTAAGCAAACTTGTGATATTTAAATATCCTCACTTAAGATAGCAATGTGCTAATCTAACCAGAAAAAGACAACGTGTTATCATTTTCCCCCTCCTTTCTACAACACTCCATACATACGTATCTCCAGTCTCCATTTTTTTTCTGTTCAGTAGCTTCCATTCAATTGGATTCTTTTATATTTATATTTCATTCAACCATCATAATTTTCTGTTTTGAAAACTATATACAATATACACATTACACATTAAGTATAAATCATAGGCCAGTCAATGTGATTATGTATCATTTAACCAATCAAATCAAATCTGTACCTCCACAAAATTAATGCTTTCCCAAAGTGACTAAATATGACACCATTGCAGGCTAATAGATTAGTTGTTGATGTGAATAATATGGACAGTAGAGGCCCTAGTTCAAGCTAATGGAAGAACAGAATGAACTTCTGACTTAAGTAACTGGTTAGGACATTTTTGCTGAAATCCAATTGTAAAGAAAAAATTCCACCATCACCCTTAACTATATACATTTCACAGGGTTTTGTCAGATGGATAGGATCAATTGTAGATCCCTGTTCTCTAAGTATTCTAAAGACAAGTTAGAACCTATGGGAGAAAAGAGGAGTTTATCGTTTTGTATACTATGCCTTCAATTTATCAGCTGTATAACAAAAGCAGTAATTGTTAAAGTAGGGAGATATTGAAAAGGACCACTATAGGAAATAAATCAATCGTGACAGAGCTGGTGAAAACCAGTGTACATCTAGTGATTGAAATGATATATACATAACAGAAGTCCAGAGTTTATATTTCAAATAAAATATGCTGCATAGAGTCATTATTACATACTTTTATTTTTATGGATGGTATACCTGCAGTGTCTGATGAATTAGCCCCATCAATTGTTTGGCTGCTTTGGATACTAGACACCTCTCTGATAAGAAAAGTAAATTTACCACATGGCCGGATGACTGCACAGATGTTTCATCATTCTTCCAAATAGAACCATCCCTTGTATACTCCTGCAGAAATATTCCTCATAAATAATTACAGATCAAAATAGCAAAAGAAGAATTTTCCCAGTCTAGAAACTCACTTGAGGAATTGAAAAGTCACATTCTAGAAGTAGATTTCTAGCTTGAGCCAAGATCTCAGTCTTTTTCTTAAGTGCAAAGTGAACCTCAACATTTTCAGCAAAATTGCTCAGCCTGTTATCATTGTCATCTGATGATGAAATGTACATAAGCTCTTTCAAAGCCGCCTCAAATTCAGATGTAAGTATGATGATCTTCTGAAATTCAGGAAGTTTTGATGCATCTGTCGGGACAACCTGAAATCAGACATCATGAGTGACTATCTGCAAATTATTAAAGACACACTTCCTCCCTGGCTTTCAGACACTACAACTAACCACCAAATAATCATTCTAGATCAGAAGATAGACAAGGAGTGGAATAACCTAATTTTGTTCTTAGGAATGATATAGATAATGTGCACTACCATATTAAAAGACAATAGCAGCATTCATTTCAATTTCATTTAAAATCAATAAAATGGTATTTATATGGATAGACATCCTTAGAGTTGTTTCAAAGCACACAAGGCTTAGATATGGTCTTCGGTCAATCAAGTTTCTAACAGCATAGGGCTGAAGGGAAAACCTTTGAGAGAAAACTAGATATTATTAGCTCTGATATCCTTGGCCATGTCAACCGTCCAAAACATCGCATCCAAGAACTTTTCTGGAAGCAAACACTTCCGTGAATAAATTTGATAAATAGCAGAATCCCTGAATAGAGAAACTCTCCATCTAAAAATTCAAACTGCAAAATGAAAATAAGATATTAGAAATGGCAGTTAAATGACAATGCTTCCTGATTTGATCAATATAAATTCAACTAAAAAAATTGTGAATGTTGTCCATGAATAGACCAATAACACAGGCAACAAAGCAACAACATCCCCTGCCAAAGGTGCAGGCGAGTATCTCTGGCATGGAATGGCAAAGTGTGAGTAATACAATTGATTCTATGACCCTAACACATCACACTCACCTTAGTATCTGGTGATGCAACTATCTTCAGGACAGCTGATTCTTGATGCAATTCCTCTAGAAATGAAAGAGGTCGTCCATGATTTACAAATGGAGTTATAACATACTTGAACATCAAATCAGCAACTTTAGCAAGCCCATACTCTAGAATACCAACAACCTAAAAATGAAATAAATTAGAGAAAGAACAAATAGCACGATTAGAACACAATAGAATATCCCAAACAGAGAGTAAAAATTACAATGAATTAACTTACATCCATTGCCTCCAGGACTGTTTGTAACTGAATCCCGTTCACATTCTCAACTTCTAACTGATACTTGACCTCAACTTGATTCAAGTCCCCATCAAATCGTACAGCTTTTTCCATATATTTCACAAGGACCTCTTGAATCTACAAACCCAAATCGAATTCCTCTAAAAACAATGACAAACTCAATAAAAATCACAAACTATCCAAACATCATTACTATGGCACAAATCACACAAATGGACTATATTGTAAAATATATCAATGAAAATATAACTCAGCTATCATCTTCAAAGCAAATATGAGCTTGTTATCTGGGGAAAATGCATTAATTATTACCATCATTGTGTTTAGTTGAAAATTTCCTAGTAAAATATGGCATAACTAAAAACTTCATAACTGAGTTCCCAGACCAATGGTAATCATACTGTATGTTGTTTCCATATAACTGAGTACTTAGCCTTTATTTGGGAGGCAATATGGAGATCAAATAATGTATAAAGCCAAGAATCTGGTACTTGTTTATTGTACATTCCCCTAGACCAACCCTAATTTCCATTCTTTTCACACTAGATTGTCAATGCAATTCAAATCACCAAATTGACGTTTTTTTTTTCCAAGTACTGAAAGGCTTCAACTCAATTGGCACACACAAATACATTCAAAAGCACCAAATTGACGAATTAACACAACAATAAATCTAATGCACCAAACAAAGTCACAAAAAATTGCAACGAGAAAGCAGAGCAGTACCTCTTCAAAGCACTGAGACCACTCCTTCCTCAACAAGCCATACACCAAAGGCTCCCTATCATCCTCATCACCAATCCTCAACGCCACTTTCAACTCCTTTAACCCTTGTGCAGCGAATTCGAACCTTCCACTCCTCAACGCTTCCCTAACACTCTCTAACCTCTGGTTCAACGCCACAACGGTTCCAACCAACCCGAGGAGCTCCTTCTTCACCTTTAGCTCCTCTTTCTTCGCCTTCATATCCGACACAATCTCGCGCACCTCGGCATCGATCGGTCGATCGGAAAGGAGTTGGATGATGGCGGCAACGTCGTCGGAGACCTCGCGCGTCTGCGAAACGGCATCGTTGCAGAGAGAGAAGAGGCGCGCGAAGTCTTCGCGGTGTGAGACGAGGTAGGACTGGACCTGTGAGCGGATCTGGAGGGACTGCGACTCGAGGCGCTGGATCAGGAGGTGCAGATCGGGCGCCGATAGAGGGGAGGTTGGGTCCGAGAGGTCCTGCGCCGAGAGAAGGTCGCGGACGTTGATCGTGTCGAACAGAGACTCCATCGACGGCGATCGCGCGGCGGCGAAGACGGCGGTCACTGCTAACGTGCGCTTGGAGTGTGTGTTTGTGTGGGGGTGTTGGCGTGATGGACTTTTGGTTTCGGCTCTGATTGACTCTTTGACCCAACCACGACCGGCCCAGTTAAGATAAGCCCAAAGCTTGCATTTGGTAGAACATTAATTTAAATCCCTCCTATTTTTTCTACCAGGGTTGTGTATCATTATTGAAATATTTAAGAAAATGTTGACACTTTACATGGTTGGGGCAGATAATTTTTATTTGATTTAAAAAAATTTAATGTCTATTTAATATAAATAATTTTTTATTTTAATTCAAATAGAGTAGTTATTTTTTGCATGTGCTAGATTTATATTTTAAATATATTTGATAACTATTTTTTAATAAAATAATTATTAGTGAAAATTTAAATATTTAATAATTTTAAAATTTAATCTTTTTATATTAATATTAATTAATAGAAATGAGAGAGAGTAAAGAAAAAAAAAAAAAAAGAATAAAAAGCTAGA
>Ga0209489_107733_pt1 | contig 15598 bp, 20 predicted proteins | sample SiratrowhiteBW_FD_187527 | JGI IMG/M metagenome (GOLD analysis project Ga0209489, IMG submission 187527) | Root nodule microbial communities of legume samples collected from California, USA - Siratro white BW (SPAdes) (version 2) | ecosystem: Host-associated > Plants > Roots > Nodule | place... | reverse complement strand
CTTCAGAAGCTTTGGGTGGTACCTTTTTCTTTACATTTTTCTGAGATGATTTCAAAGCCAAAACCTTCCCTTTTGTTGAACCTGCATCATTTTGTATGACCTGCTCATATATAGTAAGAATACCTATCAATTCTTCCAGGGACATAGCCTCAAGATCTTTCGAGGTTCTGAGAGCAGTTTCTTGAGCTCTCCATTTAGCAGGTAAAATTATGGGAATTTTATCATTGATTTCATATTGACTAACAGTTGACCCCAAGGATCTTAGGCTGTTTAGGATAACTTGCAAACGAGAAACCATAGACTGTATAGATTCGTGACCTTCAATAGCAAACATTTCATATTGACGTTTAAGCATAGTCAATTTATTTCTTTTTATCTCTTTTGAACCTTCATATATGAGAGCAAGTGTATCCCACATCTCTTCCACGCTGACCATGGCATGGACCTTTGACATTTCTTCCTCGGATAAAGCAGACATTATAATATGCCTAGCTTTAACATCCCTTTATTATAACAACCAAAATTATTTGTATTTGATGTTGAGACTATATAAACAAGTAAATTAATATCCTTTATTGATGGCTATATAAATAAGTAAATAAAGAAAATTATTATCCCTTTATAATACTAATGGTTATATAAATAAGTAAATAAAGGAAATTAGTATCCTTTACAATACTAATGGCTATATAAATAAGTAAATAAAGAAAATTGGTATCTCTTTATCAATGGCGATATAAATAAGTAAATAAAGGTTGTAACTAATGGCTATATAAATAAGTAAATAAAGACTGTAGTAGCAGAAAGTTAAGAGAGCAGTAAAAAGTCAAGGGAAAGAGATTATATAAATAAGTAAATTAGTATCCTTTACTAATGGATATATAAATAAGTAAATAAAGAAAATTAATATCCACTTACTAATGGCTATATAAATAAATAAATAAAGAAAATTAGTATTACCTATATAAATAAGTAAATAAAAGAAATTGATATCTTTTTACGAATGGCTATATAAATAAGTAAATAAAGGCTCAAGTAGCAGAAAGTCAAGGTTATATAAATAAGTGAATTAGTATCCCTCTACTAATAGCCATATAAGTAAGTAAATAAAGGAAATTAGTATTTTTTTACTAATAGCTATATAAATAAGTAAATAGAGGAAATTAGTATCTTTCTACTAATGACTATATAAAATAAGTAAATAAAAGAAATTAGTATTACCTATATAAATAACTAAATAAAGGAAATTGGTATCTCTTAGCTAATGACTATATAAATAAGTAAATAAAGGCTCAAGCAGCAGAGAGTCAAGAGAAAGAAGTTATATAAATAAGTAAATTAGAACCCTTTACTAATGGCTAAATAAATAAGTAAATAAAAGAAATTAGTATTCTTTTACTAATGGCTATATAAATAAGTAAACAAAGGAAATTAGTATCTCTTTACCATACTAATGGCTATATAAATAAGTAAATAAAGGAAATTGGTATCCTTTACTAATGGCTATATAAATAAGTAAATAAAGACTGTAGCAGTAGAAAGTCAAAAGAGCAATAAAAAGTCAAGAGAAAGATCTTGATTGCGAAGAGAGTCACGAGACAGCAGAAAGTCAAAAGAGCAATAAAAAATCAAGAGACAGGGTTGCGAAAAGAAAGATCTTGGTTGCGAAGAGAGTCAAGAGAGATGCAACGCAAGGACGAGGAAGAGGAATCAAGAGAGTCAAAAGAGTCAAAAGAGAAGAGAAAGATGCAATGCAAGAACGAAGAAGAGGAATTAAGATATAGAATAAGGGAATTACCTTCAAACATTTTGTTCCAAATACTCCAATGGATGGACATAAAGCATGCAGTACAGATTTTCATCTTGTCAAAAGGATGGAAGGATCTTTGGAAGAGTATTATCACTTTTTTTATGAATTCCAAAAAATTTAAAAGGGTATTTAAATGTGACAAATTTGGTTCTGACTTTTTATCCCATCATGATACTTCTATTTCTTTACATAATGTTGATGTGGTTGTAGACCGTTCCACTATGATAAGAACCTGAAACAGATTATCACATATGTTACATATGCTTTATTACACCATGTTCAGCAGATCACACTTGAGTTTTCTTTTTCTATGACTTTCAAATTTTCTTCCTTCAATATTTGGTCTTTTTCTTTGGTTTATCTGAGACTTTCCCACGTATATACTTCGGATCTTGTATTGCAATTTCCAAATTCTCTCCCTTTGTCAGCCTTGAAAGAGTTGAATATTAAGAATCTTTCTTTCAAGTGTTGAACTCTTCTCATGTTATAACAATTTGCACATTTTAATTCTCAAAGATTGTTCTTTGAGAAGTGTTTTCAGTAGGACGAGAGAACTGGTCATATCTAATGCTAAAATTTCCACCCTTAGTCTGCACCATGTATACAAAAAGCCTTATAAATTCTCTCTTTGTACTCCAAATCTTAGTAAAAGTTATCTAGAAGATCTTAATATATAAAACTAATATAAAGGAAATGACAATGTCTTTTGTTATTGTTGGATTTATTTTAAAGATATTATTTTTTGTTGTGGTTGGATTCTCTCGATGGCGCAATTAACTTCTTATGGCTATTATGTTCTCCTTGGTACACAAGATGTGAAGGTTTATCAGGACTTGGAGATTATAAAAGAGCCAATGATGAAAGGACAGAAGTTGGAGTTGGTTTACGTAATGTCTGCAGAAACCACATACGTAGACTAAACAAGATGGAATGAGACAACAGACTTGTGGCACATGCGGCTTGGACATGTTAGTTATTCCAAATTAGACGTAATGATGAAGAGGTCGATGTTGAAGGGACTTCCACAACTTGAAATAAGAAAAGGCACGGTATATGCAGGTTGTCAGTATGGAAAAGCGCACCAACTGCCATATAAAGAGTCCTAATTTAAAGCAAAGGAACCATTAGAATTAGTTCACTCTGATGTGTTTGGACTAGTTAAACAAGCTTCTATTAGTGGGAGGAAATATTTGGTGACTTTCATTGATGACTTCTTAAGGTATGTGTGGATTTACTTCATGAAGAAAAAATCTGAAACTTTTTCAAAGTTCAAAGAATTTAAGGAGGTAGCAGAAGTAGAAGTTGGCAAAGAAATTCATTGTCTACGTAGTGACAATGGGGGAGAGTATACATTAGATGAATTTTGCATTTTCCTTTAAGAATGTCGAATACGCCATTAGTTCACATGCGCTAACATTCCACAATAGAATGGCATGGCAGTAGTAGAAATTTGTCGAAGCATGCTTCATGCAAAGAATGTACCAGGACGCTTCTGGACAAAAGCAATGAGGACAACTGCATTTGTCATCAATAGGCTTCCTCAACAAAGACTATGTTTTATTTCCCCTTTTGAAAAATTATGGAATATGAAACCTTCAATTAGTTATCTCAGAGTTTTTGGATGTGTTTGCTATATATTTGTACTTGGTCATTTACGTAACAAAATGGACAAGAAAGTTGTTAGATGCATTTTTATAAGATATGATAGTTAAAGAAAAGGATGGGGATGTTGTGATCCTACTATTGGAAAATGCTACACATCTCGAAATTTGGTATTCGATGGTGGTCCCCAGACAAAGAAGTATTACCAGACTCAGATGTTTATAAAGATGTGGTACAATCCTCTCAAATCCAATTGAGTTTAGATGAAACTAAAGATGTTGATAATGAAGGCAAGGTTGAAGGACGTGTAGCTGAAAGTCCTTGGCAAATTGGTGTGTATCAACAACTAAGCAATGAAGATAAGCCTGATGGACCAGAAGCACGAACTCCATTGAGAAGGTCAACAAGAATTAGAAAGTCAAATCCAAAGTATGCCAATGCTGCCATAGTAGAAGAAGCAAATGCAAAAGAACCAGAAACCTTCCAGGAAGCATTTCAACATCCAAAATGGATTAAAGCCATGAAAGAAGAAATGGTCGAGCTAGATAGAAATCAAACATGAGAGCTTGTGCCAAAGCCAAAAGATGTCAAGCCTATTTCTTGCAAATAGGTGTATAAGATAAAGCGCCGCACAAATAGATCAATAGAAAGACACAAAGATCACCTAGTAGCTCGAGGGTTCTCTCAACAATATGGACTAGACTATGATGAAACATTTAGTATAGTTGCAAAGCTTACAACTGTACAAGTCCTATTAGCACTTGCAGCTTCCAAAAATTGGAATTTATGGCAGATGGACGTAAAGAATGTATTTTTGCATGGGGAGCTAGATCGGGAGATCTACATGGACCAGCCGATGGGTTTTTAGAGTCAAGATCATCCTGAGTACGTGTGTGAGCTACGAAAGGCACTTTATGGGTTAAAACAAGCACCAAGGGCTTGGTATGATAAGATTGCTGAATTCCTTACTCATAGTGGTTGTTTGGTAAGAAGTGCGGATGCTAGCTTATTTATCAAAGCTAAAGGAGAAAAGCTAGCTATCGTGCTAGTATATGTGGATGATTTAATCATCATAGGAGATTATGAAGAAGGAATTTTTCGAACCAAGGAGAATTTGTCAGTTCGATTTCAAATACAAGAACTCAGACAACTCAAGCATTTTCTTGGTATAGAGGTTGATCATACTTAAGAAGGAATATTTCTCCATCAACAAAAGTATTCCAAAGATTTGTTGAAGAAGTTTGGAATGCTTAAGTGCAAGCCAATCTCAGCGCCAATGGAGCCAAACACCAAAATATGTGCTCATGAAAGGAAAGTTTTAGAAGATGCTACAATGTACCGACAACTGGTGGGTACAATTATATACTTGACTTTAACCAGACCAGATATTTCTTTTGTAGTTGGTGTGATGAGTCGTTACATGCAAAATCCAAAGAAACCTCATTTGAAAGCAGTGCGTCGAATTTTGAGATATGTGAACAATATGCTTGACTATGGTATTATGTACAAGAGAGGTGGAGAATGTAAACTAGGTGGCTATTGTGATGTTGACTATGCAGGTGACCATGATACTTGACGCTCAACTACCTGATATATTTTCATGCTTGGGTTATTAACCTATATAAAAGAAAATAATAAAACATTGAATAAACATCACTCTCATTCCAACATTTATGAGTTTTTCTCTCTGCCTTATTACTTCAACAGGTAATGGGGATTGTGTTCCTAAATTTGAATCCTTGAAACTGATAAAGCATGCAAGGATGACGGATGAATCTCTAAATTCAAGTCTGCAGTATTTACAAATGATGTTTCTGTTAACTAGAATAGAGTTTATTTCATAGATGTTCTTTCTATTTTCATTTCTGTTTTCGGTAAAACTGGTGTTATATTTTGGTATTTGAACACCTTTTTAGTTTTTAATTTCTTTTCACAGTATATCTTCTTATCACATTTGATAGATTGTTAAGAACACCTTTGTTTAACAAAACATTTACAAAACTAAACTAATAGCGTTTAAAAATATATATACATATTATATACACATTCATCCAAAAAATTTCACGAAATGATTTTACTTTTTTCCAGGTTTAACTTTTCAACTTACACAAGCACCTACTTATGTGATGTACCAACACAAAATTGAATATGTTCATTTAATAAAAATATAATTAGAATATGTTTCACATAAATAATAGTCGTTACACTTTAATTTAAAAGTCATATTCTTGAATTTACTATTAATAAGAGAAATTATTAGCCATATAGGGATTAAATGTAAACCTTATCCATTGCATGAACAATGATGTTAAGATGTAAACCTAAACCAAAAAATAAATTATATGTTAAGATGTTTTACCATTATTAGCATAGAGATAAACTAAAGAAAGGTGTTTCAATATTTTTTGGAAAACTTTGCTCATAATTTCATCAAGGAAAAGATGTACAAAATTGAAATATTAACATATAAAGCTAAAGACACAGAACTCAAAATTTGATCAACAGAAACATCAATACATATCTAAGAAATTAATATTAACATTGAAATAACAAAAATCAGGAGTGTATTAATTTCTGTTTGTAACCAATAACAGTAGAGAAGGGCAAAGACCGTTCTATCAACACATTCAATGTAACATTATGGCAATAGTAAACGACAATAACTTGAAGGTGCGACCATTATTATTGAGCAATAGATAGTCAGGGGCCTCCACAATTGTCTCTTCTGTAGAATGTAATTCAATGTACTCATTGTTCCTTCCAAATAAGTAGGACAGAAAACTGCAATGGAATTTCTCAGGTACAGGTGAAATGGGTCCAACTATTGTCTTCGGTTTGCTTTCCAAGTATCCTTCAACCTGTCTTCGTAGCTTGGATCACACACCTGGGCATCCTTCTCGGTCTAGAGGTGATTGAGAAGATAGCATTAGGGGAGAATTGCTTCTTCTACTCGGTTTACCGGAGGGAGGATGTACTTGTGAAGACACTCCAACGATCAAGTCAGTATATGTAAGAGATGTAAGGCTAGGGAACAATAGTTTACCTACAAGGAGTATTCCCCTATTTATAGGAGTGATGTTGGGCCACTTCAGTGTTCACTGGGCTTGTTGTTGGGCCTATCCTGATGGGTCGTGTTAATGACTTAAACTTTGTATTAATTATGCTAATATCTTCTTTGAACTCTTCTTCGCGAGTAACCTCATCTCTGCTTATGATGCCTTCTATAAGGATGTTTGGTATTCGAGTATCTGCTCGGTCTCTTCTCGGTCAATTCTCGGCCTACGGTACACAAGCCCCCCAAGGCTTGAGTGGTTTTAACACAGTTGGGAATCACAAAGAGCCTTTGTAGAGATGGCCTTCTGTATTTGGTTTTCGATATTGTTTGGAGTTAAGTTGAGTGGGATGCGAAGAGACGTGGCACAATAATCGTTGGATTTGGAGGAATCCTACGGTGGGGGTTACTTAGCTTGTCAAATAAGGTCTTCACCTTTTCTCTGCCTATAAAAGGGGTCGCTTTATCTGGCGGACTATCATCTCACTTCTCCTCTTCTTCTAGGAGCAAATATTTTGCCTTGTAGTAGTCGTCCACGCATAACTAGGTATTTTCTTCTTTTTGTTCTCGGTTTTCATGTCGAGTGGTAGTGATTCAGAGTTTACGGGGTCGTCGAACGGGAGGTCAGGGATGAAGAAAGTCAGGGCCGTCTCGGTAAGTTCGAGGGAGAGTTCTTTCGAGGCCACTTCCCCTCTTTCAAGCATTCCTATAGATGAAGGGGAGGGTGGTGGACCAAGGATTCCAAAGGAGAATAAATCCCTCTCGTTGAGGTCGTGGTACGAGTGGGTTGACTACAAAGTGCACGAGGAATTCTCGGTGTTTAGATCCCATGAGAAGTTGATAAATTTTGCCAGTGTTGTTAGTATAATGGAGAGTTCTGGCACTGACGGTATTGTACATATTGAGTGCTGTGAGGACAATGAAAATGTTTGTCATGGTCGGGAAGGGTTCGACGAGGACTTTTTCTATTTTTATACTTGTGTTTTTACCGACTCTCACGTCAAGCTTCCTTTTGACGAGATGACCATGTGGGTTTTGGTACTTAATGTCGCGCCCACCCAGTTTCATCCCAATAGTTGGGTGGCATTGCAGGCATTTCGCTTAGTTTGTAAGATGTTGAGGCTGACCGCCAACTATAGAAGCTTTCTTTCTTTTTATTGCATTTGTCCCGGTAATAAGGTGACCTGGCTATCGCTATTCGGCCAATCAAAGTCGTTTTTCCTTACTCCCTTTACTGCTTCTTATAAGCATTTTTTTAAGGTTGGTATTGAGGGTAAAGGGAGAAGATACTTTTTTGATGATGAGAGCCTTAAATTCCCATTTTATTGGACTAACAGTCCTGCCAAATATAAGCTCTTGGCCAAAGTTGATGATGTCGGCTGAGGAACTGAGGACTATCTCGGTTTTGGAGAGTGTTCCGAGAAGTTGTCGACCCGAAAATTCCTTGCTATATATGTGTCTTCTCGTCCTGAGGATGAGTTTTATGGTGAGTTGTTGTTCAATGTTTATCCTTCTGTTGTGCCTTTTTAACTTTGCTAAGTTTTGTTTTCTCCTACAGAGATCATAGCGTTTAGCACTCAACAAGGGAAGAACTTCTTCAAGCAATTGAGGATGAATAACTTGAATTCTAATGAGGAAGATCTGCCTGAGGTTGTGAGGGGAGCCCAACCGAGTACTCCGGGTGTGGGAGGTCCTCGCTTGAAGCCGGTAGTCGTCCAGCTTTCAGCTACGACCCATCCTACAGAGGCCGAGAGAAAGACGAAGAGGAAGGAGAAAGATAAGAAGAAAGAGAAGTCTTCTCGTAAGCGTTCTCATTCTAAGTCCTATTCCAAATCCCATTCTAGATCTCCTAAGAGGGGCTATTAGGAGCCTGTGCTCGGTACCTGGGATGTATTACTTGGAGCATGAATGTGAGTTTCTGAGAAGCAGGCCTTGCACATAAACAAAGCCAAGAAGACCGTGTTTCGTATGTCGTCTACTGAGGAATTGGTAGATGCAATTGCTGAGTTTGGAGGATGCATTTTGTTGAGCGTTGCTCGGCTTAAAGAAGAGGTTTTGAAACTGTCCTCCTCTGAGGTGGAGAACACGAAGAAGAAGCTCCAGACTGCGAAGAGAGAGCTTTCCAAAATGAAGGAATCGCTTAACGCTGCCCAGAAATCTAATGATGATCTCGCTGGGAAACTGAGGATGGCTTTGGAGGAGCACTCTCACTTCGAGACAATTAAACAATTCCAAAGGTCTCGCCTTGACGATCTTATCGCTAACAACGAGAGGCTGATAGGAGAGTCTGAGCTTCTAAAGTCGGATTTATCGGTTACCAAAGCTTCTCTTGAGGCGGAGTGAGTTCAGAATGCTGAACTTGGGAGGGAGTTACGTCGACTTAAGAGGCGCATTCTGGAAGAGCACATCCTTGATTTCGAGAAGACAATCAACCAAGCCGCCTATTTTTATCGGATTCCTACTGATTAGGGGAAGTTTGATTACAATAAGGACTTTTACAAGCGTGAGCTTATGCATGTTAATGACATTCCTAACAAGGAGCCTTCTGCCAGCGGGGTTCCACAAGACGACGCCATAGATGTCTTCCCTTCTCGTCCTGACCAAGGGCTTGCCGATGCTGACCATGTTGAAGTGGTAGAGTAGTTGTGTGGATATTGGCGGGAGAATTGTTTTCTGTAACAGGTATTAGGTGGATTTTTTGTGTAGCCCTCATTTCCCCGAAAGGGACTTTTTGGTTGTAACGTGCTTATATATATATATATATATATATATATATATATATATATATATATATATATATGAGGGGTTGTCGTTTCCTAGTGCTTGTTTGGGCCCTTTTATCTTTCAATTTGCATCTAGCCATTTACATTTTGTGCATTACTCCGTGTGTGGTTATCAGGTTTTTAACTTGCGCCTTTCGACCATTTATATCTTACGTCTGCCCTAAACTGAGATCCTATACTTGGCGGGGTTTGAGGTGATAGGCTTATGCCAATCCTCTCCCCGAGTAGGAGAAAGGAATAGGTACTCTCTAGGCCGAGATTACGTATTCGATAGGGACTTGTGAAAACAAGCTCTCCCTGGATCGAGATTACATATTCGGTAGGGGCTTGTGAAAACAAGCTCTCCCTGAATCGAGATTATGTTGGAAGGGCAAGGGCGTGATATTTGAGCAGGAGAGGTTCCTTCACCTGAAATTCTTCATTCAGTTGGCCGACTACGATTTGAGAGTCGGCTTTGCAAGAGACTATCTTAATCCTCATATCTTCCGCCAGAGCGAGTCCTGCTATCAAAGCCTCATATTCTGCTTGGTTGTTAGAGGTTTTAAACCTGAGAATTAACGATTGTTTGACTTTCATGCCTGCTGGTCCTTCCAAGACTATCTTCGCACCACTGTCCTTCTAGCTAAACGATCCATCAACATATAACGTCCAACTTCCATGTGTGTTTGGATAGTCTTGCAGTTCAGCAAAGTCTGCCAAGCACTAAGATTTTATTGGCACCCTCGGCTCATAGTGTAACCCAACTCAGACGGCTCGACCAACCAAGCTATCATCCTCTTGGCTAACTCGGATTTTTTCAAGATCTTGGCTATTGGGCAGTCTGTATTGACTATAATTTCGTGGCTTAGGAAGTAGGGTCTTAGTCATCTGGTCGTGTGTATCAGGGCCAGGACAACCTTCTCCACCATTTGATATTTGACTTCAGCATCACAGAGTACCTGGCTGACAAAGTAGATGGGCTACTGGCCCTCCTCCATCTCTTGAACTAGGACCGACCCCACGGCCTCTTTGAAGACCGCAAGGTATACGACAGGGCAGTCAACCTCCCCATTAGTCTTTGTACTTCTCGCACAGTTCTCGGGCTCCTCATGTTTATGATGGCTTGACACTTCTCGGGGTTGGCTTTGATACCTCTGGCAGACAGGATGAAGCCGAGAAACTTGCCACCCCCAAACTCGAATAGGCACTTTTTTGGTTCAAGCGCATTTGGTATTTGTTGAGCTGGGAGAAGACCTTGGCTAGGTCGTTTAGGTGTTGTTTGAGATCGTCAGACATCATGACTATGTCGTCCACATATACCTCAACGTTCTTTCCAATCTGCTCTCTCAAGATCTGGTTCATAAGTCTTTGGTACGTTGCCCAGACATTTTTGAGGCCGAAAGGCATGACATTATTACAATAGTTCACTGTATTAGTGATGAAGGCAGTCTTTCGGTTGTCTGATGGGTGCATGGGGATCTGGTTGTACCCTGAATATGCATCTAAGAAGCTGAGCACGCGATGGCTTTATGCTCCATCTAGACGGTCTATACCGGGGAGTGGGTAGGCGTCCTTTGGGTAGGCGTCCTTTGGGTAGGCCTTGTTTAGGTCAGTGTAATCTACGCACATTCTCCACTTCCTGCTAGGCTTCACCAAAACAACGTTCGCTAGCCAAGTGGTATAGTGTACTTCTCGTATGAACCCAACCTTAAGGAGTTTATCTACTTCTATCTCGGCGGCCACCCTTCTCTCCTCTCCCACATTTCTTTTCCTTTGTGTGATCGGTCGAGCATCCCTGTACACTGACAACCTGTGGCTGGCTATTTGAGGGTCTACACCAGGCATGTCGGTTGTCATCCAAGCTAAAACGCTTTTGTAACTCATCAGAGTCTCCTTTAGCCTTTCTTTGTCTGTTTTTGGGAGTTGTTCCCCTATCTTGTCGAGTTGGTAAGCTCCGCTAATCTGGTAGGTTTCAGTAGGTTCTTTCGGTTCCATGCGATTCTCATCATGGATTCTGGGATCGAGGTCGGCCATTGCCACTGTTCTATTGCCACAATGTTTTGGGATGACCCTTTCGGGTTGTATCTTCAAGCTGGCAATGTAACACTCTCTTGTTGTTTTTTGATTTTCATATATTGTGACTATACTCCCGTCTTTGGCTGGGAATTTCATGGTTAGGTCGGGTGTGGACACTATAGTGCCGAGTGCGTTTAGCGAAGGCCTTCCAAGCAAAGCATTATAAGAGGTATCACCGTCAACCACCAAGTAACAGATTTTGATAACCTTGCTGCCAGGCTTTCCGGAACTGAGTTTCCAATTTGACGTAGCCTTTGACGTCAACTCTCTCCTCGGAGAATCCGACAATCTGTTTGGGGTATGGCTTGAGAAGATTCTCCAAGAAGCCTAACCGCTGGAAAGTCTTCCAGTATAAAATGTCAACCAAACTTTCCTTGTCAATCAGGGTCTTCATCACTGCAAAGTCAGATATTTCCACTGTGACCACCACTGGGTCATCCTGGCTAGGGTCGATCTGATGGAAGTCTTTTTTGGTGAGTGTTCGGCATGTTTCTCCTGGGTCTGCTCAAGATTGCATTTATTGATTGTACTGTTCTTAGGTGTTTCTTTTTTAACGATGAGGAGCTCTCTCTGCAGGCGAATCCTCCTGAAAAAATGGTGTTGATGACTCCACTCTGCGGGGGATCCCGACCACCTGTTCGGGGTTCTTTTCGCTCCTCAGTCTCGTCCTGGCTCTTCTCTTCTCCTCTTATTCCTGCCCTCGTCCCTTCCTCTCTGGGGATTTCTATGCCAAGCGTGGTCGGACTGGTTTTGGTAAACGTGTCAGTGGAGATGACCAGCTCGAATCAACTCTTCTATCTTGTTTTTCAAGGTCACACAATTTTTTGGGCGACGCCAGGAGGTTGGCGTTGAGCGCCTCTGCAAGTATGCGAGATCGGTCAGTGTTCAGAGGTGTATACTAGTCGAATCTCGGCTTATGCACCATGTTTCCAGCCCTATCGCTTGGACGTTGGAATCGAACCCTATCATTCTTGGGATCGTGTCCTAACCTCTTTGAGACTGTCTCTTCTCTCAACTGCCTACAGAATCTCGGCTTAGGTCAGTGTTCAGAGATGTATACCAGTCGAATCTCGGCTTATGCACCATGTTTCCAGCCCTATCGCTTGGATGTTGGAATCGTACCCTATCATTCTTGGGATCTTATCCTGACCTCTTCGGGACTGTCTCTTCTCTCAACTGCCTACGGAACTCCTGTAACTCCTCCAACTCCATGAACTTCACAACCCTCTTTCTTAGCTCCTCTGGGTTAGAGACCGGCTTCTTGCACAGGGTGTTCGAGAGTAATCTCGGCTTCAAGGCTGTCATGAGGTGGTGGAGAGCAACTTCCGGGCTCAAGTTTCTTATTCTCAACGTCATCCTTCTGAATCTTTCCATAAACGCGCGGAGGGGTTCTCCTTTCTCCTGACGGATATTCACCAGAGCTAGTGAGGTCAGCTGATGAGGTCGGCTAGTGGCGAACTGAGTCCCAAACATGGACGAAAGAGTATAAAAGTTGTCAATAGAGAATAGGGGTAACTTGGTGAACCAGCTCAGTGTTGGATCCTTCAGGGAGATGGGGAACACCTTGGACAAGACTGTGTCGTCTAATGTGAATAGACTAACTTGAGTGGTGAACATATCTAGATTTTCATCAGGGTTTGTCGGGCCATCATACATCTCGAGGGTTGGGTTTCTCCAGTTGGTCGGGAGGGGTGTCTTCATTATCTCTTCGGTGAAAGGGTGTCTGCGAACGAGTGGTCTGGGGTTCCCATACTGGTTTCCTACATTATGCTTAGACGAGGGGTAGCGAACTGAGACACTGGTATCTCCTTGTTCAACAGTCTTATCGCGTTCCTTCTCAGCTAGTTTCTTTCTTAGCTCGAGGTTTTCCTGCTTCATTCTTTCCATCTCTTGGGCATTTTTCTTCATCTCGTTCTTTTTTTTATTAGCGTCCCTAATTAGGATGTTAAAGTTCTTTTTTTTTTTTCAATTAAAGTCTCTAATTGGGACGCTCATGTTATTTTTTTTTTTCTATTAGCACGTCCCCATCTAGAAATATTTATTTTATTCTGTGTCTTTGTAGTGTTTGCTTTGTGTCCTCTTTGAGGACAATATATTAAAAATATTAAAATGTGTTTATATTTTCTTAAGGTGGGTTATGGAGATTCTAGTAGTGTCATATCTAACTTTGCCACTTAAGATCACTAGCTTCGACTTTTCTAGCGTGACCTTGCCTGCCCAAGCTTGAAGGATGTTATTGCATCGATTTTAGCCCCCTTGTGTTTGTTTTTGGCTTACTCTAAATCTTTAGTTTCTTCTAGTTATTTATGTGAGGTTAAATAATTCTTTTATGTTAAAAACAATTTTTTTTTGTTATAATTTAAAGAGTGATAATTTGGATTATTAGAAGTGATGAAATATTTTTATTGGGGTGTAAACCTTCTAGAAATGGATTATGAATGAATATAAATCCACATATAAAAGAACTTTTGACAACATTCAAGTGAGTAAGAGTATAAATAATAAACCAAAAAGTGAAGAGAAAAACATTATACTTACATTAGTAAAAAAATGTATTTATAGAATTTTGGTTGTAAAAAATGTATTTATAGAATTTTGGCTTCCATAAATAGGTCTAAGTAACAAAGAATATATATCTATCACTTAGTTATACCTTTTACGATTCATTCAACTCAACAAATAGTTGAGTTGTTAAGTATTGAAATCAATTTTACTTATATGAGATATTCAGATAATACTACTTTTATGAGAACTTCGAGACGATTTAGGCTGATAAAAAATATATCCAAATAATGAAGTAGGTGATTTAGATGTTGAGAATGTATCTTACTAGAAAAAATCATATAGGGTAAAAACCCAACAAAAATAAAAGTTCATTATTCTTCAATAGATATGAGGAATGTAACCTATCATGAAAACTATCATGTTAAGATGATGATAGTCTAATCTTGTGAACAAACTTAAAAGTTAATCTAGATAAATATTTTATATAAATAGATGAGTTAGCCTTTGATATGAACAAACCTTCTAAGTTTTTGTATCACCATTCATTTGAAAATCATAAGTGAATTTCTTTTAAGTATATATTTTATTATATGTCCTTTAATATATTCTTACTTAATCATAGCAATACATGCAATATTGTCTTCATATATAATGTATACATTTTTCTTAAAGATAGACCACAAGTTTCTCATGTGGAACAAGAGATATCAACAAAACACATTAGCAACTTGACTAATGTAATGCTACATTTTTTTGGATGATTAGAAAATGGTGTTGTTATGATTTATTCCATAAATCATCATTAAATCGCAATATTTTATTACTTATGAAGAAATATCATATTTGCCATAGAGAGACCATTATGAAGATTTGACATATAAGGTAATATTATGTTAAATCTAATTTTGAAATATTTAACTAAAGTAAAACCGTATTTATAATATCAGTAAAAATATCAAAATACATGTTTTACTTCAATTCAATTCTTTCTTGTAGGTGATTAATTCTTTATTACCAATGAGTTTATAATAAATGCTATATCAGGTCAAGTATAGTTAGTAAGATACATTGCTGTTTCTATAACACTAAGATATTGCTGTTTCTATAACACTAAGATATGATATTTCAGAATAAAAAAAATTCTTCATCTTTCTCTTAGATTTGAAAGGATTTTTATCTACATCTAAAGAACTTACAACCACTAAATTATATAACGGATATGATGTACCTAGTACCTTTTAAGTATATTTGTCATATAAGTCTTTTGATATATAAAAATACCTTTATTAAAATACTTCATTTGTAATTCCAAACAAAACTTAAATATCATCAATTTCAACAATTTCAAGGTTATGTTTAAATAAAATAATTAATCATGTTACTGATATCTTATGAAATTCAGATTGGAAATTTATTATTACTCCAAGTTAATTTTTTGACAAAAAAATAAATTTAAATTGGTTCCACATTTTATTTTCATTGAAAATTATAACTATGCTGATATAGAATTTCAAATAATTTTAACTTCTTAGATTATAACTAAATTCCTTTTTTTAAACATACTTATTATAAATTCGAGAATATCAATTAAAATACTTTCAAAAGTAATATATTTAATAAAAATATGATATAAAAGACATTATTTATCAATGAGTATGACTTGCATAATTAGCGAGTAAATATTATATTAATAGATTTTCATAAGAAATTGAAAGTAAATAATGGAACATATCTGGAAATGAGTGCATATATATATATATATATATATATATATATATATATATATATTCT
>Ga0209489_107732_pt1 | contig 15598 bp, 8 predicted proteins | sample SiratrowhiteBW_FD_187527 | JGI IMG/M metagenome (GOLD analysis project Ga0209489, IMG submission 187527) | Root nodule microbial communities of legume samples collected from California, USA - Siratro white BW (SPAdes) (version 2) | ecosystem: Host-associated > Plants > Roots > Nodule | place: USA... | reverse complement strand
TATATGCATTCTTCAAAAATAAAAAAATAAAAGAAAATCAAATTCCATTCATAAATGCATTTAAAAAAAAAAAAAAAAAAAATATCAAAAAAAAAAAAAAAAAAAAAAAAAAAAAAAAGAGTATAGTTTAGCATGTCATGTGAATGTTTCCCTTTCTCTTCAATAATTCAATCTCTAAATTAAAATAGGATTTGACATGTTTTTGTTGCTTATACATATGAGAAAATTTAGTCCTAGTTTTCAAAAAAGTTGTTTGATTTGGTTATAAATTTTTTAAAAGTATTACTATTTATTGGTGATGTGTATATTTTATAAGTATCTTATCTCACATGTTGTCTTAAAAAGGGCACTGATATTGAATATTAATTTGCATGTGATGTCATTACTAAATAATAATAAAAATCACTTAAAAAGTGAACTTTGGATTGGGCAATCCATAACTTGAAAAAACTGAAAATAGAACTTTACCATTTTATATATAACCCATTAAAGTATCTAATTTTATTATGATTTAAGTATGAGACTGAAGCTTACAATAATTAAACTCAAATTCCATCTTTACAAAAAAAATAAAGAAAAAAACGTTTTGCAACCGGCAATGCAAATTTTTAGTACGTATTTTATTCTATGCATCAAATTAAAAATGAATATATTAACACTTCCTATAATGGATGAAAAATTAGTAACTAGAGTTTTAAGCTTTTGAACATGTTAAGAAAGAGAGAAGAAGATTGTAATTGAAGAAACCTATACAAGGCAGGTAGAACAACCAAGTTTCAAAGTTTGGCAAAGACACTAAGCAAAATAGATCACAGTCAAAACAACAGCTGTTGTTCACTAACATTTAGTAGAAGTCTCTCTACTTTGACCATATGTAGATCTGTGCTATAGCTATTTACTATTCTCCCTTATACTCCACTTAACACTATCATCAAGGAAATGTTTCACAAAAAACTTAAAATAAAAAAAAAAAAAAGTCCGTAAATAAAATTAGTTTATGCATTACTTTAAAAAACTAATTTTAGATAAACTAGTATGGAAGAACTTGATGAATGTCTAGTTATAAATTAGGAAAAACAAATACTATTTTACAAATTCAACAAAATGGACAAAAGAAGAAATATGTGAAAGGAAATATGATAGGAAGAGGACACACAAAACAAGATCGGTTCATAAGTTCATAAAAATTCATTATCTTGGATTAATAATTTAAAGATAAGAATAAAAAATTGTTAATAATAACTTAGGATGACTTTTACTTTCAAAATAATATATTTCATCAAAATATGAATCAAAACTAATTACAAAATTCATCACATTCTTATTTATATACTCTACTATGCGTTTAAGACTACTGAACTCATTAACTAATGAGATTTAACTAACAAATTATCTAATAATTTAATTCACAGTGCAAGATCAAACATCCTTCTACATCCTTGAGTGTGTTTTTATTTATGCACTCTTTAACTTCCTTTGTTGAATTTTAGGTAAACTTAAATTTAAAGTAATTTAAACAAAAAATTATTTATATAAATATTTAAATCCGTTCTAAGACAAATATCTAATTATGCTCTTGCTTGTAAATCTTCTTCGGATACCAAATTGCAATCCATAGAAAACATTAAATAATGTCAAAATTAAATGATTGATAACAAATTTTATAACTAGTTCCATCAACCCAAATAATGAAAAATTAATATCATTTTCAAATAAAATTAGAATAAATTTATTCATCTTTTTTGCTCAATTAACCTATAACTCTAAAATAAATGTTTATTTATTATTAAACTTTCACTCCATTAATCAAACAATCAAGTAATACAGATTCAGAGAGTAACATTTTTAACATACCGTTTTCATGTCTACAAAACTCATTTTCATTATCAACAAGACACAAAGATGAATGTTTATCATAATAATTCAAGTCCGCATTATATTTATTTTTCTGAAATATCAAGTACTTGGCATCACCATCTAAAATAATATTACATACAAAAAAAATCCACAAGTAAATTTTTTATTAGCTCATTGTACACAAAAATTAAATCACAAGGTTAATATAATATAAGTTATTATGTTATTCTTATATGGTGTCATGGACTTGCAAGTTCATCATCTACTTTCGTCAAAGCATATTTTTTACAAACAAGTAAAGAATTAGGACAAGAATAAAAATATTTATAATTTTCTTATCTTTTTCTCTCCTTTCTTTCCCTTCAAGTTTTCTTTTTTCTTTTTTTTTTCTTGTCTTTTTTTTTCTTTCTCTTCAATTTATCTCTTTTATTATTCTAACACTTTACTCAAACTTGCGTACCAATTATCGATGATAATAACATAAATTACTTTGAAACTTCAATATTGTTTAATTTAGGAAAATTCCTCTCTCTTTAGCTTATCCTTCCCACTAGAAAAATCATAGTGATAAGTCTTTTTGTAAGAATGTTTTCTCATAATTTGTAGTTTCATATCTCTGATCTTTCATATGAAGGTGATACAAATTTCTTCTTTGCACAAGCCTCCAAAGTATAAAACTAGTGGTCTTCTGCCCAGTGAATGTCATGCTTTCTATATTCTAATAAACATAATTGAACATTAACAAAGAATGGAATGACATGTTTAACTCTACTTTCCCATTTAAGGTATGTTTCTAGATAATTTTTTTTTTCTTCGAATGCAAGAATTTAAAAACTTTAATTCTATACTATCCTCTCTAGTGTTTTCTTCTATTTAGTTCTTCTAAAATTCATTGTTTTCATGTCTCATCTTATTTCCTAATATCTCCCTTATAACTTCTAAAAAAGGAAAACCGGGGACCTATATGAATAAAATAGTAAACAAAAATAATTAAAACACATGAACATCATTGTTTATTAAGTGTTTATACTCCATTCACACATATATTTCTTTTTGAAGATTTTTTTCTATAATGTTTGACATCTTTGCACTCAAATTTCTATTTAAATTTTAAGAAAAAAACTCTCAATCAACTAATCAATAATTTATATTTATAATAAAAGATGTAGCAAATTTAAAATATTTTTGTATAAAAAAGTATAAAATATTAGATAAACAATAAAATCTAAAAGTGGATAAAACTAAGTCAAACTTATAAGAGTGTTTAATTTGTATAAGAATTTGCATGAAAAAGATAGAAAGACTTTACAAAAAAAGTTTTAAGAGAACTTTGTGTAGGATGAATTTTTATTCTTTCAATATAAATTTTAATTGTTTGTAGTAATCTTTTTATGTTAATAATAGTATAAAAGCCCTCGACCATTCATATTTGTAACCATATGAATTGTCTCTAGATAAAAATTACACAAATTAAACAAATATTTTTCAACAAATAACTATAATCACCTAAAATACATTATAAATATTCTTCTCAATTTTTTATACAGCAAAATAATTAATAAAACTATATTTTTTTCTTATCAACAATAAAAAATATATAGAATGAAAGTACTTGAGAGGTACTCCTTCAACCCTGATACACTGAACAATGATAAAAGTTAGAATGCAACGAAAACAACAAATCAGACTCTGTTGCATTTGTCTTATGACCTGCGATTTATAGAAAAAGGTGCATGACAAAGTATTACAAAGTCCCATCCAGCTAAAGGATTTTCATTAATGTAAGACCTTCCAAATTGCAGAAAAAACTATTTTAAAGCTTCCCCTGAGTTGCAGTGAAAAAAAAAAAAGTTGCTTAAAGAGTCTCCGCTTGAAAGATGGATACAAAGTCCACATTATGATTTCTAATGTCCTTTATCCCAAGCCCACCGTCCTCTTCCCTCTTACAAATTGAATCCCACTTAATCCAAGCAATTTTCCTATTCTCTCATAAAAACTCTCATTAAATACTAATAATTTGCTTATAGACAATCATTGGCAGTTTAAAAACAAACAGTAAGAGCCGAGGCACTGAGGAGTGAACAAATTTAATTAAAGAGACCCTCTAGTCACAGATATATTTTCACAGGATAAAGATACAAGATTTTTAGAAGGAAACTAATTATGTGATTTTGTCTTTATGATAGAATCAAATTATTATCAATTCTGTTTATTTGTTTTTATAACATAATTAGATTGTAATAATTTTATTTTGTTTTCTTTATTTAACTATACTTAGACATAGTACTTGTATATATTTATTTCTCTATTTTTTTGAATAAAATACAAAAAAAAACAGAAAGAATATTTTCATTCTAATATCCTTTATTCATTTTTGTTCATTTTTCTATTTTCATAATATATATACTTTCCTTTCCATTTCCAGAGTCTCTTCCTAATCTTAAAAACCATCTCTTTTCAAAAGTCTTTGGTCATATGATTTCATAATGCCAATATATGTGAAAGGGATGGACATGAATGAACAATTCAATAATGATGCAAATATGTGAATATTGAAGTTACCCACTCTTATTCCACCAATCTTATTTTTCTTATAATTAACTTTTAAGTCCTGAAGCAATCTCAAAATACTTTTAAGAACAATTACATTATATTTTGCTGCCTTGTACACAAGCACGATATCTTTTGCGAATTGTAACATAGTAATTTTAATATCACTCTTCCCTATTTTTACAGTTTCTAAAATGTCTTTATTCTCGGTTTGGCTCCCCGTCCCTCCCGACCCTTCAACTATTATAAGGAACAAAAGAGGTACTAAAAGATCACCTTTCCCAAGACCTTTATTTGAGATAAATTACTATTAACCAAAATTGATATTGTGGAAGAATTAAGACATGCCATAATCTATTTAAACCAAATTCTACACAAGCCTGACCACTCTATCATATATGCTATATAGATCAAATTTAAAAATAATTTAAATTTATAAAAATTTTAAACACACAGATCGAACTAAATTAATTGTAAGTTTTCTTTTTCAATTTCAATAATTCAACAATGAAATTCAAATCAGATATATGTTCGCTAGTCTAATCCTAGCATCAAAATTCTTCATCTAATTGTTCAAACAATTGTAACAAAACCGGCACTGAAAATTTTCACAATAGTTTACGATAAATCTGCATCATAATTGTGAATGCTTCACACACAACATTAAGTTTTAATAAGAAATATTAGTGATTGAGATTATATACGTGTATCTTTTGTAAATACCTTAAAGTGTATCTATTATATTATATATGTACCTTAAAGTGTATCTATTATATATGTAGCACTTTATTCCTTTTCAGTCACTACAATAATATTATTCATTCTCTTTTTTTGGATCTTCTATCTCTATCACATGGTGTGACATGGTATCCAGAGCCACAATGGCTCCCATGGCTCCCATTTCTTCTACTGTTCAATCTAAAAATTTTGCTTCTTTCCTTTCTCATACATTTAACAAAACTATCAATCTTAAGCTTGATGATGATGATTTTCTTTCCTAAAAACACAAGTTCTTGCTACTATGCGTGGATTAAAGTTGCAAAAATTCTTGGAAGGATATGCTATGCCAAAAATATTCAAAACGCCTGAAGATGTTCAGTCTAACACCATAAATTCTGCTTTTCTTAATTATGATCAACAAGACTAGTCTATTGTCGTCCGGACTCCTTGCTTTGATGTCTAGCTTGATTCTCACCAAAATGGTGGGACTCGATTCTGCATTTCAAATCTGGACGAAACTGCAAACATATTATACATCACAAACTAGGACTCCAAGTAACGAAACTGAAATTGCAACTTTGCATTCCAAAACGCAATCGTACAATCTCTGCTTTTCTTCTTGACATCAAGAAGACCGTAGATACTTGGCCGCTATTAGATCTTCGATCACTGCCGAAGATCACATTGAAGTTATTCTAGACAACTTGTCTGATGATTACAACTCCTTCATAACCTCTGTTACTTCCAGATTTAACCAATATACAGTGGAGGACATTGAGACACTTTTATTAGCGCAAGCGGAACGTTTTGAGAAACATAGATCTTCTATTGATAATCTTGTTCAAGCCAATGTTGTCACTGGACCGTCTTCCACCTTCTCAAATCATCCTCGCTCATCTTTCTTCAATTAAACCTAGAGGTGGTCAATCATGCACCTCTTTTCCTTTGAAAAACAATCATTTATTTCCTTCAAGCCCTTCTGTCAAAAGTTCTTGGAACAACAATTCCTCAAACAATTTCAAGGCTTAATGTCAGATTTGTAGCAAGAATGACCATATTGCAATCAACTGTTGGCATAGGTATGACCAATTTTCTTCGTTTATATCAATGCTAACTTAGCGTATCTTGTTTCTTCAGTTGTTGATGATGATGATGAGCCCTCAATTCTTGAAACACCTTCCATTCTTCATGACCCTTTGTGGTACCTTGATAGTGGGACTTCACATCATCTCACTCCTGACATTACCAACCTCTCAATAAAATCCACATACACGGGATCAGAAACAGTAACAATAGGTAATGACATAAGTTTACTTATTCAAAACATTGGTTCTACTAATTGTGTTGTTCCTCATTCTTCTGCCAAATTGGTTTTAAAAAATCTTTTACATATTCCTGCTATCACAAAGAACTTACTCAATTTTTTCACAGTTTACGAATGACAATAATGTTTTCTTTGAGTTTCACAGACAATAATGTTTTCTTTGATTTGCACTCTGATCATTGCTATGTTAAAAACTAGGTAATAAAGGTGATCATACTTCAATGAAATCTTAAAGATGGACTATATATTTTTACAAACTTTCTTTCAGCCTCTACTGTTTCAGTTTATAATACTAAACCAGTATCACGATTTTCCAATTACAATGTTTGGCACAATCGTTTTGGTCATGCAAATCCTATATTGTAATGTTTCGTATTCTAACAAACAAACTTTCATTGAACCTTGTACCAAAATCTCATCAATTACCTTTTCAAGATTTTACTAACCTTTATAACTTGTTTTTATTGATGTTTGAGAGTCTTCTCCTGTCCCATCTTCTAACGGTGCTTGTTACTATATTTTTTCCTTAATGCATATACTAAATACGTCTAGCTTTATCTTTTGCACACTAAATCTTAAATTCAAATAGTTATTAAATCTTTCAATTTATATTGTAACAAGCAAATATATTTTCAAAATCAAAGTATTCAAACAAATAATGTTAAAGAATTTGTTTGTTTAAAATCATATCTAGCTGATCATGGAATTAAACATCGCCTTATATGGCCACCTCTATGTCACAAGTTTATCAAAGTATGAATTAAAATTAATTACAAAAATCAATAAATACCTACTTATATTATTGACCGACTTGCAAAAGTCTAGAATGAAATTTTTATATTCACTTAAATTTCACAAATCACTTCGAGACAACAACCAACTTGATTAACACATGAAATGCACCAAATGTAATACCAGTTTAGCTATTCCATATTGCACTCAAATCCAATTTATGCTTTCACATAGCTTTTAACCAAAAGTTTAAAACGAAATTCTAAATACCTAATGATGGATGATTAATAATGGATTAAGAAAAAAATTCAAAATAACAATTAAGATTAATAGATGAATTGACAAGTATTAGTTACCTTGAATTAATTATTTAAATATAATGATTAAAATTTCTTCACAATAATATAAATATCATTGATAAAGGGAATTTAAAAACTACGAAGAAGTATGCCACATAATATACTCTTCCGAGTGAGAGTTTGATACGAAAGATGAGCTGTAATTGTTAATTTCTATTTCACAACAAATGGGTTTATGGAATGAAAGAAGATAACGTCGACTTAGAGTTACAGAGCTTAATTAGTTAATGGAAGATTTTGAAGAAAAAAAAATGAAGGAGTCGATTATAGTCAATATTTATTCTGGTCGTGAAGGTAAATATGTCAAATATGTCAAAAGCATTGTGACTAGAAAAAAAACTCTTCCTTGAACAATTGAACATGAAAACTACATTTTTTCATGATGATTTAGATAAGAAATATAAACACCAACCACCATTATTTCTTCAAGAGACATAAATCCAATTATATCTTTTTATTAACATTACCTCTTTTTCACAAATAAAATCCTACAAAAAGAGACATATTAAATGTAGAGAATGAAAATAAATATTGAAATTAGGGAAGAATAAAATATTATAAGAATAACTTGGCTTATTGAAAGATGACAAAAGAAAGAAACATTATGAATAGATAAGAATTGTACTATTACTCTTGTCCTCTGTAACTTCTATCTACGATATTTTATCTTCTCTTTTTCTACTCTAAACGATTAGTGTCGCAAACTTTGAATGCACAAAAAAGTAATAAAGTTTTATTTTTGTGTATCTTATTATTTTCTTACATAATCTTTGTTTTCTTTAATAAATATTACTGCTTATCTATCTGTGTCCTCTATTCTAATTATAAAAACAATGACCCCTCTTCCATCTGTCATTGTGCCATCTACTTCAATGGCATTATCAAGCATATTAGCACACTCCCGCCTTGTAGGAGCACCACTTTTGCAATTAAATTCAAGGCATGTCACTCTGTTAGTGTTAACAAAATTATTTAGTGGCAGGACTAAAAACGGTGGACAGAATAATCTTTCAAGGATCATGAGTTTCTACCATGTCACGAATAATTAATTTGACGAAGAATTGAACTTTAATGGACGAATTTGGTGTTTTGTGCTATGACTTGTAAAGGGAAATTTGAAATACCATCAATTAGTGTAGAGTTCTAAAATTTCATTGAACAAAAAGACTTGGAGAAATAAGAATTGAAATTATCTAAGCAGACTTAGCTCGCTGCTCGGGTGAAGATCTAGCTCACTGTAGCCATGAGAAAGCTGCTACGGTAAAGGAATTCCTTCAGCTATTTGTGTGAAGAAAAAGAATATATTACTTTTGGGAATTACACATCAAAAATTCATATGCCATTTGCACTCTAATTGAGCTTCTTAGATAAGCCATGTCATAGATTACGTATATAAACAAGTTCAAAATTGTACTGGCTGGTGGTTTTTTCTGTTTTCTGCAATATTCTTTGCAAATATTCTGCACATTGGCTCGTTGTTTTGGATAAAGCATACAGTGCTATTGTACAGCAAAGGTTTGTACACTAACCTAAAGAATTCAAACTAAGTGGCAAGCATTAAAAAACGTGAAGGGAAATATACATTATAGATATCTGCCAGCTTACATTAAGAATCAAACCAAAAGTTTTCATAAATTTATGATGCAAGCATCACTGTTTTGCACTGGTGCTTCTAACCCTGTTAAATCGAGGAGGAACATATGGAAATCCTGCTTCTATTACTTCTTCCACTGAGGAATCCTTTGAACAACAACCTAAAAGGACATCATAGCAAATATATTATAATCCACTAGATCTATTGCACAGTCATGAAGGAAACTAAATCTTAATTTTGAAAGTAATCACTCAATACTTTTATGTCTCATTCTTTAAGACATCTATACAAAAAGATAAAGATTCCCCAATCTATAAATTTCGTTTACTTTAAGGTGAAAGAGACTAGCATATGCATGTCTTTGTCATTGAGGGTCCTATTGTAGACTTCATATAGGAACAGGCATTCTTATGGTGCTTGTAGTGAATTGGGATCAACTTGGTAGCAGATATTGAAACTTTATGAAATATGGCATCCGATGAGATTAAGTTATTATAAAATCAAATAACTCTTTATTTAAAATATCCAATATAAGTAGATCATGATCATGGTATATGCTGTGCTCTTACACTAGTGACACCACTCTAGCTACACAGAACACCTAATTATAGCACTGAAAAAAACGAAGAATAGCTATGTAAAGTGAACCTTGATTTTTGAAAGACACCTACCTTGCCAGAGTTTTCTTTGTTTCCAACAATAGTTTGACAAGCCAGCCTCCAAGATTCAGGTTTCTGTTTAACATGGCCAAAGCTTGGAATTAGAAGATCCAGAAAATTCAAAACTTACCATCATATCACCCTCAAAGAGTAAGATGACCTTTCTAAGAAATTGGTATTACAATAAAAAAAGGGGTTATAAATCACCAGTAGTTCATTGTTCCATTGGATAAGGTGGAAGTGCATTCAATTCAATAACCATAATATCAAATGACTTTCTCAGAATATGAAATTTCTAGACTGGCTTAGGATAGGAGATTTCCAATCAGTTAAACCTTAAATAGGTTATCTCATTCCTTCTAATATTATTCAATTCAACTATAAATTTAACCAGTTAAGATTGAACCGTGACTCGAACAAAACGTTCTTCTGTGGTGACTTTGAGAGGGAGAGCAAACTTGCCTTCTTAAGATATCTGAGTTCAGTATTGGTTCTTTCATTTAAAAGATCTTTTCCTTCAATAATCTGCAACAAAAGAGTCAATACTTGTAATTAGAGATTAATGAGTATGTAGTATATATACCTTGAAAAAAACCTTGAACTATAGTATGTCACGAGAAAATCTCAAAAAGAGAGAAGGTTCATACTTCGTAAATCTTATGCCATCTCATTGACCAACACAACATATTCATGCTTAAGTTAAAACTTTAATAGAACTATTTAGTTAAAAGTTAACACCGTCTACAGAATTGAGAAAGTTAATTTTCAATCAAATGGTTAATAAATCAGACAATTTACACACAATGTGATCACTGAATTCACTGATTTTTAAAGTTGGTATCGGGCTTAAGAATTTTCTTACAAGAATTCATTAATGGAAGAAGTAAAGTATGTTGTTTGAGCGATTCTTAACACATTGTTTAAAGCACATCTTATATGTTGTTCTCAAAAATCTTCCGATTTGGATAGAAAAAAAGGAAAACATATTTTATAAAGTAATGAATAAGGAAAGCGTACTAGGAACTTGTTACTATGACAACAACCAAATTATTTACCTCTACGATGCAAGTTCCACAGCTACCACCTCCTCCGCAGTTCATCAATTTCCCCTGCTCTTCATGAAGTTAAAATTTAACAGCTACATAAATTTTATTTAAATAAATACTTAATCATACTTGCTATAAGGAATTTGATTTAATTCATATTAGGTTTGAGTTTTAAATTTGCGTTTCTTATTTTTTTTAAACGATGTTTTTAAAAACAATGGATAAGAAATTAATATACAAAAGATTTTTTTATTAAAAATAATAACAAAAATGCATTGATAACATTATATGATATATTTTTTAATAAATGATTTTACTTTTAATTATTTACTTATTTTTATGACAAATAATTATTTCAAAATTTATATATTACGAATTTAGTTAAATGACACGTTGTCATTTAACAATAAGTTGGAAATCTTTATACACCTCACTAATCAAATCTATAAAAACGGAGTAGATTTCTTAAATCGGTATATAAAAAAAAGTAGATTTCTTAAAAAATAAAACACGAAGTTTACACAAAATTTACTTCTTTTCACATAAAAAAATATTTAAAAAAAAAAAGACAGAATAAAAGATCCACCCATTAGTCACAAAGCTTAGGGGTTTGATAAAAATGCATTATCAGTATTAAAAAACTGCGCTGTCAACTATTTAAAGTTAGTTGTTTAAATACTTCTCCTTTTACCTTTTAGTCAGAAAATTTTATTTGAGTCGTCTACGTTAGTCTTTGTAAATATTTATTATAAGAACAACTTTTTTCTACACATTACATCTTAGAATTCTTTAATGAACATTTCTTTACATGTAATAATATATAAATGTGATTATTGTTATACAAATTTTATCTGACTCTCTATATTTAAAATAATTTATTTAAGCACTTTTACAAATTAATTTAATTTGTTTTAAATCTTATGAAAATTGTTGTGGTGCAAAAGGAGTTAGTGGTTGTGATGGATTGAAAATCATGTGGTAAGAGACATACATAGGTGGCGTAAAGCTCGATCTTGTTATCAGACATGATGTTCCTCAACAGCTTCTCTCCGCTTATCGCTTTCGCTTTCTCCACCGGATACCTCCCGTCGCTCCCCGCTTTCGGCTGCAATTGCAACATAACATTTCCACATTTTTCATTCCAAACTCACTAACCCTAACTAACTCTATTTAGAACAACACAAATCGAATTTATTTAGTTTAATTGAAGTTAGGTAGAAATGGAATTAACTGAACGATACCCCGATGAACTCGAGCTCTATCTCCGGAGGAGATTCCTGCGAAGTGGCGGCGAGAGCGACGGCGTTAGTCCGCCTCCGGGGAAAATAGGCGGTCGGATTCCGGCCGTCGGCGGCGAGGGAAATGGCGGTGAATAGATTCATGGAAGCCATTCTGTTTTCTGTTATTGAGGTTGGCGCTAACTCGCCTTCTCTCTGTTTTTGTGATAGGCCAATGAGGTGGTGTTTGTGTGCGTGTGATTTCTTACTTTAAGCCCCGTTTTGTATTTATATTCGATGCTCTAGAACTCGCTCGGTCTTATATATATATATATATATATATATATATATATATATATGTATTTCCATGCTTAAGTAGATGATTATTCAGAATTTTATTGTTGTTTAGTTACCATGAAGTATAATAAAATTTTAATAAGAGTGCTTATTGGTATGTATATTGAATTTGTGATTTAAAAATTTAATGAAACCCAACCAAATCAATAATAGCTTTTATTTTTTTAATTCAAATTAAAATTAAAAATTAGCATATAATAGTTTTTCCGTTTTTTTTTTATTTAAAAAGGAGTTTTTGTTGATTACACATGTTGGAAAGATAAGTTGTTGCATTTTAGTTTACCAAGTCCTAATTAGGTCACTATCATCTTAACTTAAAGACATTAAAATTAACCGTTATACATCTAACATATAAATACTAAAAAAAAAATAGTGAACTTCTTATAAAGCTTATATATATTAGGAATAATGATGAATTTCCTCCTATACAAGCAAGAACATGATGAGATGTGTGATGAATTTTCTTGAATGCATCGAATTGAATGAAAGATAAACTGAATTGGAAGAGAGTTTGTGGAAGTTTGAAGTGAAGATGCTGGAGTGTTAGAAGAGATTATACCAACTTCTAAAGGCAAAGGTTTTTGCTAGACTTCAAAGAAAAGCTACCAAGAGAAGTTTGACGCAAAGAAGCTGTGCATTTCAGTAACATTTCTTTACTTATATCTAATCTGAATTTTACAATGGAAAAGAAGCCTATTTATGGGTTTTGGAAAACTTGTAGCCCAAACTACCTTACCCTAACCCTAACTCTAGTCAAATCCTCTCCACTCCTAGCAAGAATCTAAGTAAGGCATGGTTATATAATGAGGAGATAACATGTAGACATCTAAGGAGATAGTTGCATTAGGTGCTTCAAGCAAAGCAAAAACACTCCATATGTGGCGCTCCAAATGTGTGTGAATGTCTAATGTGCATGCAAAACTAGCCTTTCAAAATAAACGTTCCAAGTGTGACATTACTTGGACGTTTAGCTTTTCCTAAGACTTAAAATTATTTATAAAGAAGTTTAATTTTTTGATATAATTTATTTATAATTAAATGATTAGCAGAATAAAATAGACTGACTTAAAGACTCTGTCTCTAACTCAACATGAATTTTTCTAATCATTGCTCCGGTGGTAGGACTCTCCTAAATCTTTCTACATCAAGTAATATATAAAATAAAGTTTTAATCGTAATAAACTACAACTATCAATCAAGAAAAAATTAAACAAAAAATTAAAACAAAAAAAACATATTTCAATATCTTTACAAGTCCAAGGTAGATAAAGAATATTTAGCAACTTAATCAGTTTGAACTTGAAAAAAGAAAAAAAAAATTATTGATGAAAGTAACTTAATGAGGATGTCAACCTAGGTATAGAACATGTTACACAACAAACTATTTGGCTAAAACTTTTTTCTTAACAGAGGAGGTCTAACTATTTCATATGAACATATGGTTGGTGTTTAATAATTATCACGTGTTTTATTAACAACAAAAATATAGTTAATATGCAATTAAATTTTAAGAAATCACTCATAATTTTAACTTTACAAAAAGCAAAGACAAAGAGTAAAAACTCTGTTCAAGGTTAATTACAAATTAATGATAACTTTTTCTTTAATAAACATATATAACAATTACTAAAGATTGAACATATGTATAATTATCTTGTCCATCAACATAATTCAAACAAAATTAATGGAATTAAAGTTTTTATAATTTTTTTATCATACTGAAAACAAAATATGTAAATAGTTGTTATACCAAACATGCTAGTTATCTTTAAAATTATAGTTTAGACCCCAGAAGTAAATTTTTAAAAATTAATTATTTTAGTTGAACATAATTTATGCTTTAAAATATATGTATTCTATTTAATATTGTATTCAACACAATCTAATTAAATTTTTAAGCTTTTATGACTGTAATATTCCATTTAATATTATTTTTTGTTTTCTTCTCAATATTTACAAAGAAAAACTCCATTAAAGATAGAATCTTGGATTAAAGATCCTAAAAAATGCACTCAAATCATAAAAGCATGGAGAGAAGAAAACTTCTATATCAATCTACTACATGTGTGCACAAAAAATAAAATAAAAAAAAAAACTTAGAATTGTGTTTTAAAAATTTTTTACACTTAAAACTTTTTTTTCCAAAGAGGCTAAAGAGAGAAGGAGCAAAGGATTTTATACTAGTTCAACTCACCATAATCACTAAAACTATATACAAATCTTAGAAAACTCCAAAATTTTGTTAAAAATGATTTTTATAATAGATATTTTTCAAAACCAACCACTATAAAAATTTTTGAAATTATTAATAAAAAATTACCAATAGATATATATTTTTCAGTAAAATATTATTATCGACTGATTTTAACAACAAATAAATTAACATTAATTTACAGATAAATTTATTTGATTAATAATTTAATAATCAATTTATCAAGAGATATTGATGATCTTTAATCTAACATAATGTTTTGCCTTTTCTTATAACAAACTTTCTTCATAAATATTAAAAAGATTACATAAAAAACTTTAAATAATAATATTAAATATTTATGGTCATCGAACCACAACTCTACATAGATAATATATAGTTTAGAGTTGATATTATTGTCTTGTTTACTTTAAATCTAGCAATGTATCGTTTAAAAGAAAATAATATATTATTTATCACATTGTATATCGATATATCGATTAAGATTAACACGTTAAATGTTTAATGTTTTAAAACATATTTATTTATATTTATATATTTATCATTGAAACAAGGTCTTTTATATTATAGAATTTAATGTCAAAACGATCTTCTCAATCATCACCAAAAGAGAGACAATATCTTGTCTCAAGTAAGATTTTTAACGCTTTTCAACCATTTTTTTTAACTTTACTACAATAATACACTTATGCTAATCATATTTGAAACAAACATATTATGTAAAAGTTTATGTTTAACCTTTATATTTGTTTACTTGAAATGCTTTGAATTATAATACTTTACTTTATCTTGATAGTGTAAAAGTTTAAAGAGACCACTTAAAAATTGCTTAGCGAAGTCTGTAGAAAAAAAAAAAAAACAATTAATGTTTAATCTTTCTAGAATTAAACTTAGTTTCACTATTATAATGTTTTATCCGGTTGAGTGAGTGAATTTGAAAATAGAAAAAAATAGATTTGAATTGAAAGTTT
>Ga0209489_107731_pt1 | contig 15599 bp, 12 predicted proteins | sample SiratrowhiteBW_FD_187527 | JGI IMG/M metagenome (GOLD analysis project Ga0209489, IMG submission 187527) | Root nodule microbial communities of legume samples collected from California, USA - Siratro white BW (SPAdes) (version 2) | ecosystem: Host-associated > Plants > Roots > Nodule | place... | reverse complement strand
TATATATATATATATATATATATATATATATATATATATAGATATATTATTTCTAGGTTTATAGAGATATTTATGAATTGTTAGATGAAATATAAAATGAATTACATAAATTTTAAAATATAATGGTGCACTTAGTTTAGCAATAAAATTAAACAATTAATAATTGTTAACCATATTAGATGAGTAACTTAAAGACAATGAATAAATAAATAATATTAATAGGCACACAATAAATAAATATTAGTAATATTTTAAACACAGTAATTTTTAACTTTTCTTACATAGTCTCAAATGATTTATTGTTTGGTCTTTTAGGATAAAAGAATGTATATTATTATCATGTAGATTTTTATTACATATATTATTTGGTCTTCTTTCATCCTCTTTCATTATTATTTACAGTAGTAATAAAAAATATTTTGTATTAAGAGGAATAATAATAATAATAATAATAATAATAATAACAATAATAATAATAATAATAATAATAATAATATTATTATTATTATTATTATTATAAAATATTTACAAGGTTAAGTAGTATCCAGTTTATGTTTAACTGGAGATATCTCAGTCCACATTTATTATATCTCTGCCCAATGTTATTGAATCATGGCTGAAAATATATTGGTCTATAAGTAGAGTCAAGACTGGGAGTATCTTAGTCCAAATTATTAAGTCATGGTTAGGAGCGTCTTGGTCTATAATTATTGAGTCATGGAATCATGGCTAGAAACATCTTAATTCAAAGTTATTAAGTTATGACTAGGAATATTTCTATCTATAGTACAATATAGATTAATATTTTAAACCATAAAAAAGTGCGCACATTTTTATCTAGTCCTCTCTTGTTATTTATATAAACTTTTAGAAATATTAATGAATTGTTAGATGAAACATAAAATAAATTACATAATTTTTGCAATAGTTGATCTTAAAGATAAAGATAATGGTATACTTAGTTGAAGCAATAAATTTTAATGTCCTCTCTTGTTATTTATATAAATTTTTAGAAATATTAATGAATTGTTAGATGAAACATAAAATAAATTACATAATTTTTGCAATAGTTGATCTTAAAGATAAAGATAATGGTATACTTAGTTGAAGCAATAAATTTAAAAAAATTGTTAACTATGAGTAACCTAAAGACAATGAAGAAATCAATAAATAATATTAATAGTCACACAATAAATATATATTAGAAATATATTAAATGCTTTAATTTTTCAACTTTTTCATATATATATATATATATATATATATATATATATATATATATATATATATATATAATGGTATATTGTTTGGTCTTTGTCTTTTTATCTCATCCTCTTCATCATTTACAATAATGAAGAAGTGATTTTATGTTAAAAGACAACAATAATAACAACAATAACAAATAATAATAATAATAATAATAATAATAATAATAATAATAATAATAATAATAATAATAATAATAATAATAATAATAATATAAAATGTTTATAAGGCTGGCTAGTTTTGGGCCCACATTTATTAAGTCATGGTTAGAAACATCTTGGTCCATATTTATTGAGTCATAGCTAAAACATTTTTGTCTACACTTATTGAGTCATTAGTGGGAACATTTCTATGTATAGTCCAATATAGATTAATATTTTAAAGCATCAAGATCGCTCAAAATATATATGTTCTTACATGAGTCTCAAATACTTTATTGCTTGGTCTTTTAGGTGGTAAAACACATACATTTTTATCTAGTCCTTTCTTATTATTTATAGTAGTGAAAATGTGATTTGTGCTCACAAGAAAAAAATAATAAGAATAATAATAATTTAAAATGCTTACAAGTCTGAGTAGTATCCACCTCCCGCTTGAATGGAGATATCTTGTCCATATTTATTGAATCATGGTTGAAAACATCTTGGTCCACATTTATTAAGTCCTGACTAGAAACATTTTGGTTCACATTTATTGAGTCATAACTAGAAACATTTCTATCTAAAGTACAATATAGATTAATATTTTAAAGCATCAAAATCACTCATAAATATATATGTTCTTACACGAGTTTCAAATGGTTTATTTCTTGGTCTTTAAGGGTAAAAAGCTACATTTTTACCTTGTCCTCTCCCATTATTTGTAGTAGTGAAAAAGTGATTTTGTGCTAATAATAATAATAATAATAATAATAATAATAATAATAATAATAATAATAATAATAATATAAATGTTTACAAGGTTAAGTAGTGTCTAACTCATGCTTGACTAGACATATCTCAGTCTACAGTTATTGAGTTATGATCTTGGTCACCAATTATTGAGTCATGATTAGAAGCATCATCTTGCTATAATCTTGGTCCATAGTTATTGAGTCATGGCTGGAAACATCTTAATCTACAGTTATTGAGTCATGATTAGAAACATTTTAGTCCAAAGTTATTGAGACATGACTGGAAACATATCTATTTATAGTATAATATAGATTAATATCTTAAACCATAAAAAACACTCATAAAATATATATATTCTTACTTGAGTTTATTACTTGATCTTTTAGGATAAAAACCGTACATTTTTATTTGGTCATCTCTCATTTTTTATAATAGTGAAAAAATGATTTTGTATACAAAAGAAAGAATAATAAAAATAATAATAATAATATAAAATGTTTATAAGGTTGAGTAGTGTCAAGTTTAAAATTGACTGAAAATATCTAGATCCACAATTATTGAGTTATAACTAGAAACATTTTGGTATGCAATTATTAAGTCATGACATAGCATTTTGATTTGCAGTTATTAAGACATGATTGAAGCATTTCTATCTATACTAGGATATATATAAATATTTCTTTTTTATATATTTAAAAGTGAGTAATTAAAACTAAAAATAAAAATTAATTTCAAATCAAATGAAATAAAAATATTTATACTTCCTACACGTCCCTGTTATGACAGTAGTTCATTTTCACATTAAAATATTAAAACTATTTTTCAACCATGAGATAACACTTACATATATCATATAAAGTAATATATCACTAAGTAAAAATAAAAAATAATTAACTAAAAATCATTCGCGTTCCTCGTCCAATAAGTTTATTTAAATTATTTAATTCATTCACATATTCTAAAACTCTATACAGTTAAATAATTTCTATTCAAATTAGTTCATTCGTTCATATATTTTAAAATGACATTTCATTCACATAATCAATTTTACAACATTACCATTTTGACAGAATAATGACATGTGATATATTTACTTAATAGAGTATGCTTTAATTCATCAAAATAAAAAAATATAAGAATACAAAAATAAATGAACTTTTTTGGTTTTATTTTTTCAACTTCTTTATGTTTATTTTAGATGAAAATTTGTTTTAAGATAAGCATGAAAATGTGAATATTGTAGATTCTCATCCTTCTTGGTTGCTTCATTGTTGGCATTCCAAGAAAAGATAATGACATTCCAGAGACAAATAACAATAGTTTTTAAAACTGGTTGCTTTTGAAGAGAATTTGTTATAAGGTGCTCACAGTCTTATTTCTAATAGGTGGGTGAATATTTTGTAGGAGACTCTTAACTCAAATTCTAATAGTCATGATGATATGGTCCAATCACTCCACATGCCTAGCAGATTACCTAAGAATGCTTCTATAATAGCTAGAGAAACAACTCAAATAGCTTCTCATGGTTCTACTGGGATTAAGTTTGATGTCACAATGGATGTTGGTTTGGAAGTCCATAAGTTTTGTTTTAGCCATTCTAGTTTTCACTTAAGGGCTGCTGGTTCATATCTTGCGGGATTGTTGCTAAATGCTGGAGGAATGCAGGTTACTTAGGCTCTTTCTTTCAAATTTGAGGAGGAGTATATGTTGGTTGGTTTCTAAGTATTGGATTGATCATGTGAAGTAAGGATTTCCTAGTGATTTGGATGAGTTGAAAGAAGAGTGTTTTCAATGTTTTCAGACTTTTAAAAAGTCAAAGTCTGGGTGCAAGGTACTTCAAAGACTGTTACAAAATTTGTTAGAGTGGATACTAGAAAGAAAAAAAAATGATGAAGGGATTTGTACATCTTAATTTTTGTTTTCTTTCTTTTTGTTGTGCTATTTTTGAACAAAGAGAATAGACATATTTTAATTCTTTTTGTTAATTTTCCTTAATTTTGTTCATTTACCCTTTTATATTATTGTTGTGGATTGGTTTCATGGTTTGTTTTCTTTTCATGAGTTTGGTTATGATTTTATATTATTTTTAATAAAATTTATGTGATGCTTTGTAAGTTTTATAATAAAAAAAATATATAATTATTTTCAATAACTAATCAAAATATATTAAAAAGTATATAAAATTCACACAGTTTAAAATAGGTTTAAACTTACATTAAATTTTATTAATATTAATATTCCTTTTAATGAATAAACGTTATACATTGAAGAAAATTCATATTAATATTTTTTTAATGGTCAAACGTTATACATTAATAAAGATTGGGATATTTTAGAATAAATACTATATTATTAAAAGAATGGTTGTGATAATTTTTTTTTTGAGAAATGAAAAGATCCTTAGACAATAATTGATAATTGATTTCGTTTATCTTCATGAAATCTCGCGAGTTATATATAAATGTTATGTTATAGTTTGAGAGTAATTTTTTTTAATAAAAACATCTTTCTTTAAGTTAGGAGTTTAAAAAAAAATGAAATTTTATAATTTTATTAAAGTAATTAGATTATTTGAAATCAGAGAATTTTAAATATTTTAAGAAATAATAATTTTAAATTTTTTATATTCTTAAATTTATGTATTTTTTATATTTTTTTTCTCAACTCACTAAGACAATGATATTATTGACTTGGTTTGAGAGTTTCGTAATCTTATCATTTCTTATAAATGTTATTGAAGTTTTTGTTTCCAACTAAAGTTAATCGTGGTGTTTCTCGAGGACATAACCAAATTTGCCAATTGATGTTAGGTGTGATGTTTTCTTTTCTTTCAACCAATATCAATTAATTACTTGATGGACAATGTAGGTTGATCTTATTTTTTATCTATGGTAGTTAAGTTTTTTCTTGTCACTGAGAGATTAGTTTCTTGATGTTAATAACATTTTTTTCCGGTTAAATAAAATTATACTAAAAAATATTTATATTCCTATAAATTGTATAGGAAAAATATTTATTGTTTAAATAAAACCCAAAATGCCTACAAAAGTTCTATGAGTAAGGTCAATCCATTAGTTATCTTTTAATGTAAAAAAATAAAAATAAAAATTAAAAAAATTACTAGAAAAAGATCTTTATATATATAAAATAAAGTATTTACTTAATCCAAATTCAAACTCAAGTCAATGTGGACGGGGTTGATTTGGACTTATGTCAAGTTAGGTAAGGATAAAATCATGTCAGTTCAAATTAAGTCCAGTTGTGTAGGGCTAATCCAAGTCAGGTTGAGTCGGTTTGGGTTCATGTTTGGTTCAAGACGAGCAAAGTTCATGTTAGCCTGAGTTAGGCCAAGTCATGCCGATTTGTGTTAGGTCGAGCTAGATCTAGTTGAGTCCAATTCAAGCCAAGTTAGGTTGAGTTCAGATAAGTCCAACTCAAGTTGGGGCAAGTCAACTTGGACTCACGTTGAACCAAGTTGATTTAGGCTTGACTTAGGAAAAGATAGGTCGGGCCCAAGTCAAGTCGAGTCAGGTCAAGTCAAAGTCAGGTTGAGTCGAGTTAAGTCTAAGTGAGGTTAGGTCCATCTCTGGCAAAGTTAGGTCCAAGATAATATGGGAAGGGTCAGGTTGGGCTCATGTCAACTTAGATGAGGTTTTGATCATCTTAAGTTAGGCCTAAGCCTAACTGAGTTGGGAAGGGTCCAAGTTAGGCCAAGTTGAGTCGGGTTCATGTGAGATTGAGATGAGCTATAGGTTTAAATTATGTTGACTTGGTCCTGGCCCATCTTGGGTTGTGCCAAGTTAGGTCAAACCTAGGTTGGATTAAGTCTAGTTCAAACCAAGTTAAGTTGGTCTGACAAGGGTCTGACTCAAGTCGAATTGGACCCACTTTGGAGCTAAGTTGAAATTTTGGCCTTGGTCATGTCGAGTAAGGATGAGACTAGGTTAGATCGAGTTGAGTCAAGCCCAAGTTAGTATAAGTGGGATTGGGTCGAGTCCATGCCAAATTAGGTCGGGTTGGGACCATGTAAAGCTAGTTAGGTAGAGTTGGGTCAAGATAAGTCAGGTTGGGATAAGACGTGTTTAGGTTAGGCCAAGTTAGCTCGGGCTCAAGTTGTGACTTGTTAAGTCGAGTTAGGTCTGACCATATTAAGTTTAGGTTAAGTTAGGTCTGACCATGTTAAGTTTAGGTCAAGTTAGGTCAAACTAAGAAAGGTTTGACTCAAGTCAAGTTGGACCTATGTTAGGTTAAGTCAAGCAGATTCCATATTAGGTTGAGTGGGGTTAGGCACAAGTTAGGTAGAGTTGGATTGGACCCATATGAGGTTGAGTTGAGTCGGGTCCAAGTCAACTCTGTCTTGATCGAGTCATTTAAGGTCATGTTAAGACAGGCCCAACTTAGGTTGAGTCAAGTTAGAGAGTGATTCTTCCTGCACCTCCATACTAAATGCAATTTTACGAAATTACCCTATTAAAATTGGTTAAAAGTCAATGTTACCCTTTCTCCTTCTTCACTCTCAGTTGCACTTGCAATCTCAGATCTCCAGCACCGGCGAGCCTGCACCTCCATACCAGCGTTCGTGCATTTCGGATTGTTCTTCCACGTCCATTGCTGCACTTCCACCATTGCAACTTCTCCTCTCTCTTGCGCATATTGAAGAAGTGAAGAAAACCGTGAGTTGTAGAGGCACGAACGCACCAAACGTACCACCAAAGGCACCTTACATATCAAATTGTCAATTATATAATCAATTAAAGTAAAGATAAGGTGTATTGTATGTTTAATTTCATATTGGAGTGAAAGATTTAGGATGTGATGGCGGAGGATGCCAGTGGTGCTGGTTTATTGTCAGAGAAAAAATATGTTGCGGGTTGGGTAACCCGCCATGCAGTCGAAAGTTCAAATGCATTGCGGGTTACCCAACCTGCAACATATTGTGGGTTGGGTAACCCGCAGTTCAGTGTTTTTTGCATTTTCAATATTCTTTGCTTTGTTTCAGAAGTATGGCAAGAACTAGAGGAGGTCGAGAGAGACCGACAGCCTCTGTAAGGCGAGGAGACAGACGTAATGAAGCTGTTGAGGCAGGGGGATTCCCAGGTGGCCCTTCTGATCGTTCTGTTTTGGTTAGTTATCCTGATCATATTGCGTTTAGACTATGAAATGATGAGGTAAGATATTTACAATTTCCTGTATTGTGTTGGTGATTTGGTTAAATTTAATTAGTTACATGAGTATTAGGAATATGAATTGTATTGTTATTTGTTTTGTATAGGAACGGGGAGAACTGAGATTGGTCTTCCACAGAAGAAAATTTAATAAATTTGTATTCCTTGCCCATGAGTTTATGCTATTGTAGAAAATTCTGGATTGATACCTCTGCCTATGAAGTTGTTGGCAAAGGCTTAATGACAGTCTTTGTTAAGAGATGACACCAAGATACAAACTCATTCTATCTGCCTGTTAGAGAAATGACGATCACATTAGACGATGTGTCGTCTATTTTGCATCTTCATGTTTTGGGACAATTCCCAACATATGATGCTTTTAATCATAATGGTGCCAAGAATATGCTGATGGAATTATTAGGAACATAAAAAACTAATGCAAATGAAGAGTTAAGAAGAAATAAGGGTGCCCAAGTGAGACTAGGTTGGTTGAGGGAGCTTTACGAGCAGTGCTACATTGACCAGTCATGGAAGTGTGCTGCTGGAGCTTATTTACTATATCTGCTAGGGTGCACTATATTTGCAAATAAGAGTGCAAATTGGATTTCTGTCTGTTATCTTGTATTGTTTAGAGACCTTGACATGTGTGGACAACGGGCTTGGGGAGCAGCTGCTCTAACATTCATGTATGAGCAGTTAGGGGATGCATATCTTGGTGATACAAGACAGTTGGCAGGCTTTCTTACTATTGTTCAGGTATAATTTTACTCTTAATTTAATTGTATATTAGAAGTTATATATCATTGTCAATTGAAAATAGATAATGTTGATTTATTTAAAATAATATAGGCATGGATTTACGAGCATATATCGTGCATGGGAAGAAGGACTTTGAATTCTAGATATGATGAAAGTCTACCATGGGCAGCTCGATATGTTGTCGGATGTCATATTTCGAGCTTCGTTGAGGTCAGGGCCCATTTAGACCGGTTGACATATAGTGACATTGTGTGGACTTCATATCATTCTCACCGAGTAGTTTGTCCATTTGAGTCTATATCATTATTTCGAGGTTATATCCGTTATGGGTCCACTTCTGAGAAATATATGCCAGATCGCGTTTTGCGACAGTTTGGGTAAGAGCATAGGATTCCAGATGCTGTTTTGGGTTATGACGGGTGTTTTTGAGACCATTGACTATAGATGGTTACATTTTGTCGATAATTTGGTTAGCGGTCTTACCCCAACATCTGAGCCACATGCATGCTCAGACGACTACATGGATTGGTTTATACGTATCTCTCATCCATTTATTAGTCCTCCTACTGAGGATGAGGCATCTCGTAGTCCAACTGACAGAGACCCTCATCCTCCATCGGATCAGGAAAAGAGTCCAGTAAGTTATTTCTCTTATCAATGTTATCGAATTCATTTTAAATGATTGATTTGATTAATGTGTATTATTTCATTTTGCAAGCTTTATATAGACGTATTGTAAACGTCCTGCAAAGGATGATTGATTGTGGCGACGTGCGAGAAGGCACTAGTGCCTACGAAGGGACTCAAGAGGCATTTTAGTACGCCCGAGAAGGTTGTCGTGAGGGAACTGTGTACACACATCGTAAGAAAGGAGGTCGTGGCAAATGGGTAGGACGTAGTTGATATTACTATGTTATAATTTGTATTTTAGATGATAGTACTTATTATGTTATTATTTTTACCCAAAACTATGTTACTATTTGTACTGAATACTATGATATTGGTATGTTATTATTAGTATTTCCTATCATATTGGTTACTATGTTCTTTGAGATGATAGAGAACAAATATTTTTATAACAAGTAAATAGTAATAAAATATGTCTACAAGAACAAGTTATAGTAAGCAAATCCTTTTACAATCATCAATCATCTCCAAGATTAATGTGCAAGTTATTAGGTTGTAACATATTTGTAAAACGTTGCATACAACCAACGTAATACGATGACCACAATCTTGCCTCTGGATAACAATACTTCGACCAAAACATGTCTTCTGTAGGTAAAGGACTACCATCTCGTAATTTCACCTGCAAATAATTAACATTCATGTTAATATAACTATAAATATTAAACTTTTTGGCATTATTTAGATCATTATCATACGTACTTGCACAAAATGTGACCCATACACATGTCCTATACATATTATCCGATGTGAATGGATAAAACTTGGTGGTCTACTTCTTAATGAAAAAATGGTTATGTTCTGCTTCAGTGATAAGCAAACTAATACCACATTATATCTACTAGCAATGACATAACCCATGTCAGGAATCGTCATCCATTTCTGGACAGTAGCCTGCATGTTGAAATTGTACAAATTACATTAATAATTACACATGACTTAAATAACAATACTTAATGATAAATGTGCTTACAATTGTTGATCGTTCAAGTAGCAATGAATTCTTCAGTTCCTCAACTTGATCAAATCCGCCTAAAATGGCAGCATATTCATCATGCCAAGCATAAAGTTCTTTTAACAAATCTATACGAACCAATGACCAAGATTGTTCACCCATACCTAACAATGCAACAATAGATAATTATCCACAATTTCTATTTGCTTTCACATCAACAACATCTTGGATAAACGGGTGACAAATCGAATGAAATTGATCAACCATTGAAACAACTTTCTGACTTAGTGCTAACTATGATTTTCCCCTCAAAACCTTTTGTGAAGAGCAACTATCATCGATTGAATGAATTTTATCCACATGCTCAAAATAAGATGGGTTACGCTTTGTTGACCTCTCATGTATTTTTTCTTTACGTGTTTGTGAGCCTTTTGTTTTGACTTTTTCTCTTGGTGGACACATGGATGTCATGTCAAGATAAGCAATTTCACGAAGTTTGTTCCGGATTGTAAGTTTTCCTCCAATATCAACCTCTTTAAATCGTTTAGCAATGGCATCAAATTCTTATTCATATGACAATTCAGAAGATGACTGACCTGATGATGTGTCTGAGAAGCTTAGTCGAGTCCACATAACATGAACTTCGTTAAGTGGTATCACACCAAATTGATATCTAGCTACTACACAAGCACATGACAATCCATGGGTAGATTTGAGGACACAACCACAATGCTCACTATCGAAGCCCACATGGTTAGCTCTTTGCATTTCTTCAGCTATCCATAACAAAGCATACTTGCTAACCACACCCAACAAATGTTTGTATAATGTCGAATTGAAGTTATGACCAACAACATGTAGACTCATCTCAAATGAAACTTTAATTTCATTAGGTTGAAGAATCAGGACGTTGTTAATTGCATCCCAACAAGTACACAAATCTCCTATGCTGTTCTGCAATATACATTTTATATTCCAATGAGCCTATTCAACCTTGCAAAAATATAAAAGAATATTAATATCTTATATACTTATCTTGAGAGCCATATCTTATTATAAAAATATTAACTAATATACCTATTTGAGGTAGTGTTGCCCAAATGCATGACCTTATCTGTCCAAGCTTTAACAAATTTCTCCTTGTGGGGAATGAGCCATGTCTTGTTCACATAATCAACAAACAAAGGCCAATAAGAACAAACAGATTCAAAGCCCTTCACAACTTCATCATATGCATCACAGTTATGACAATTCACCACTCCTCCCCATGCATTCAAAATAATGTCCCATGTCTCCTTAGAATCAACAAACATTTTACATTTGACTTTAACATTTTTGTTAATGTGAAACCGACATAGTATGTTAGTTGCTTCAAGAAAAACAACACTTACTGCATTTATCAGAGCAAGGTCTCTGTCACTAACAATCACTTGAGGGTACACATCTCCCCTAAAAAACAACCCTTTCAGTCTCTGCAACGTCCATATGAAGTTATTTTCACGTTCTGTTGACAATAACACAAAAGCAGCTGAAAAAGTTAACCCCGCGGATGTGACACCAACTATTTCAAGCAAAGGAAGCCTATATTTGTTGGTTTTGTATGTACTATCCATCAATAGGACAATGCTAAATGCATTCAACAACTTAACTGAATCAGGATGTGTATAAAAGATATCATTCACAACTTCTGAATCCTGATAACACCTATTCTAGTGAATATACTGGTCGCGCTCCAGTAACATCATTAATTGTTGCAATTCAGTTCTTGATCCTCTAATTGACCTCTTGTATGTGTATCTTGCATTTTACAAATGTTTGATTGTTGTCACACTGTCTTTATTATTTTCTTTCAAAGTCAGCAATATGTTGGACAGCTTCACAAGACTTTTTGTCATGTCAACAACCAAGGCATGCTCATCAGGTTTTAATCTCCTAGCATAAGGGTGTCCAACTAATGTCTCAGCAAGATCATGATTATGTAAGCCATATATGACTTTCAACACCCAACCTTCTCCATTTGGAATAGGTTTACCCCGCAATCTAAAAGGACAATCACACTTTCTTGTCCCTGTAATGGTAACTTACAAATCATTCCTGTATTTTCTATATTTTCCACTCCTTTCACAACCCAATAATATAAATGTCTTCCTTCCTTGTTGACCCGTTGCTTTATCATATCTCAATATCACAACCACAAATCCAAGAGAAAAAACAACCTTTCGAACCCATTGAAGTAAATGATCTCTAGTAACAAATACCTAAATATAAAATTCATAAAAATTTTAGGGACAAAAATTTAGTAACAATTACAATTTATCTAATAACAAAATTTAGTATAACCAAATTTATTTACCTCATTTCTTGAAAGATGAAAACCACACTCATGTTCGTTAAGCATGCCAATATTTTTATGTGATTGTTCCATTTTTGATACTTTATCTACTTCTTCAGAAAATTTACTACAGAAGTCTCCTTCCATCGTAGACTAATTCAAAAGAATTACACAACCAACTCAAAAACACATAGCGGGTTATACAACCCACAACCTAAAAAAAAATTTAAACAAATTACGGGTTGTACAACCCGCAATTAAAAAAATTTAAAAAACACATTGCGGGTTGTACAACCCGCAAGCTAAATTTGTTTAAAAAAACACATTGCGAGTTGTACAACCCGCAAGCTAAACTTTTTTTTCAAAAAACATTGCGGGTTGTACAACTCGCAATTAAAAAAATTTCCAAATAGGCTTGCGGGTTGTACAACCCGCAATGTGATTTTTAAAAATTTGAGCTTGCGGGTTGTACAACCCACAATAGTGAAGGTGCAAAAAAAAAATTACGGGTTGTACACCCCGCAACGCGTTTCAAAACAATTTTACATTGCGGTTTGGAGAACCCGCGAATTGAAAAAAAATTAAAACGCACCGTCGACGATGGACGAACGCAGCAACCTCCTTCCTCCTCCCAACCTCCTTCCTCCCAGCAACAACCTCCTTCTTTAGCAACTCCAACAACAATCTTCTTTCACCTCTGTAATCTCTCTACATTGCTCTCACAACCCTAAATCTTTATCAATGTCTCAACTATGACAAATGCAGCACCTCCTCCGAACAGTGCCTTTACCTTTCTCTTTTAAGACTAAGGGCATTTTGGTCTTTTCATTATGTCTAAAATGGGAATTTAAAAAAGTATGGAGGTGCAGGAACAATCATTTCAATGATAGAGAAATCAGGTTGAAAAGGCTTTTATTTGCACAGATTGATAATTGAAAAAGACAATATTAAATTCAGTTAAGAGTACATGAGTATGGAGGTGCAGGAAGAATCATTTCAATGATAGAGAAATCAGGTTGAAAAGGCTTTTATTTGCGCATATTGATAATTGAAAAAGATAATATTAAATTCAGTTAAGAGTACATGAGAATGGAGAATATTATTATTCAATCCCAAGGTTGTTATTATTATTGATTTTTCATCTTTATTAATTGCGTTTTAAGTTACTTTTTATATTCAGTTACCAAAACAAATTATTGTTAAATCTTTATTCATAATACAATTAATATTGAGTCAATTTACACTTTCCGTTCCTTGAGGATACGATACTCTCTTACTCATTATATTACTTGTGGACCCAGTATACTTGCTGGAAAATCGTTAACAAGTTTTTGGCGCCGTTGCCGGGAAACAGTGAAGAATTGGAAATTGAATTTTCTTTATTAATTGCATTGTGAATTACTGATTTTTTTTTGTGATCGTGATCTCTTGTTAGATAGCAGTTGATGCGTTTGAGAAATCAAAGGAAAGAAGAACAGTTGTTATTTGATCCAGATATCAATAAGACGTTGAGAGAGCTCAGGAAAAGAATAAAGCGTGAGCAGAAAAATCAGTCAAGGGACAAAACTAGTGGTGAAATCGTGGCAGAAGAGGCTAATGGTCATGTCGATCTGGCTGATCCACCACCAAGAAAAGTGTTGGGTGACTATGCTTTGCAGCAAGGGCCCAGACATTTTTCCAGTATAGCTGTTCCTAACACAGCTAGAGTGATTGAAATAAAGTCAGCACACCTGACGCTGGTTAGCGCCAATCAATTCACTGGAATGGAGCATGAGGATCCATATACTCATTTGTCGACGTTCTACGAATTGGCAACCACCATGGGATTTGAAGATCAGGATAAGGATACTGCTTATATGAGGTTGTTTCCTTTCTCATTATCTGAAAAGGCAAAAGAGTGGCTGAAATCACATCCAAATCAGAGTCTGACGCGCTGGAGAAGATGTCCTAATCATGGATTTGAAGACATTGCACAGTCAAACATTTTCCACAATGGACTGAGGCCAGATACAAAAATATCCTTGACGCATCAGCAGGAGGAACTATGATGGCAGTAGACGTGGAACGTGCCACCCGAATTATCGATGCTTTAGCCTCAACTGATTATCAAGCACAGTATGATCGACAGAGTGTGCAGAAGAAGGGAGTTTTTGAATTGAATAGCACTGATGCAATTCTAGCACAGAACAAAATCATGACTCAACAAAGGGAAGCTTTGATTCAGCAAATGGCAAAACTGCCACAGCAGTTACAGGCACAGCAGTTGCAGGCAGTTCAGGCTTCACAAACTGTTAATTATCAAACTCCAGTGTTGAGGTGCGATTTTTGTGGAGGAAACCATGTAAATGGGAATTGCTCACAACAAACTGCAGTTGGAACAGCAACTGAAGAAGTAGAGTACATGGCAAACTCTGGCAGGCAGAATGTTCAGCAGGGAAATTTTTCAAACAATGCCCCTCAAGGATGGAGGAATCCTCCAAATCAACCATGGGGATGGAAGCAGGAGACAGGAAACTCTGGTAGGCAGCCAATGTTTCAGCAGCAGCAACCTACATTGTATGATCGAACTAGCAAGCTGGAGGAAACTTTGGAGAAGTTTATGCAAACTTCTCTGACCAATCAGAAAAATCAGGAGGCATCTATGAGGAATTTGGAGACTCAGGTAAGGCAGTTGGCTAAGCAGCTAGCAGAGTAGCAAAGTGGACAGTTTTCTGCCAACACTCAGCCCAATCCGGAGGAGCAATGCAAAGCAATCACCATACGTAGTGGGAAGCAAGTTGGTTCGGATGTAAATGTAAAAGATATTGAAGACAAAAACCAAACAACAGGTGATGAAGGCAAAGTAGGAGAGGAAGTTCCACCAGAAGTGCCCTCAATGGAAAACAGTAAGGAAGATGGAAAACAGGATAAGGAGAATTCTGATAAGAATCAGAATTGGAGAAAGATTCAGAAGGAAATACCATTGAAACATGTGTCATATCCACATGAACCTTCCAAACGAGAAGCTGAGAGGCAATTCATCAGATTCACAGAAATCTTGAAGAATTTACAGATTAACATCCCTTTCATAGAAGCATTCCAGCAGATGCCTACCTATGCACGTTTTTTGAAAGAGATGTTGACTAAGAAGAGAAAATTTCCAGAGGATGAGAGAGTGGAATTAGAGGCAGGATGTAGCGCCATCATCCAGAAATCAATTCCACAGAAATCTCGTGATCCTGGGAGTTTTACACTACCCATCTCAGTGGAAAATTTGTATATAGGGAAGGCTTTGCTGGACCTAGGTGCAAGTATCAATTTGATTCCGTTATCCATGCTGAGGAAAATAGGAGAGATAGATGTCAGACCTACACGAATGACATTGCAGTTGGCAGATATATCTGTCAAGCACCCATATGGAGTGGTAGAGGATTTGTTGGTGAAGGTAGATAAATTTCTGTTTCCAGTTGACTTTGTGGTGATGGACATTGAAGAAGATGTGGATGTACCTGTGATCTTGGGAAGACCATTTATGAAAACTGCAAAGGTGATCATAGACGTGG
>Ga0209489_107730_pt1 | contig 15601 bp, 5 predicted proteins | sample SiratrowhiteBW_FD_187527 | JGI IMG/M metagenome (GOLD analysis project Ga0209489, IMG submission 187527) | Root nodule microbial communities of legume samples collected from California, USA - Siratro white BW (SPAdes) (version 2) | ecosystem: Host-associated > Plants > Roots > Nodule | place: USA... | reverse complement strand
TATATATATATATATATATATATAGATGAGAATTAACTACCTCACCTCCATCATTAATTCATCATCCCTCTTTTTCCACCAAAACTTCCAATTCTGAAGAGTTCAAAACATTAACTTCTTCCTCCCACACGTCGAATTTTGTGCTTTTCAATCATCCACACCACAGTTGATTATCATCTAAATATAACATGCAGAAGATAATTAGTTCATAAGATTAGTATACTTGAATTTCTTTAAGCACATGATGTTGCTAGCAAATTGAGGAAAAAAATTAGCAGCATACAGAAGATAATTTAAACTTTTTTTATGCTAATCCAATAATTTATATTAAAGTCAAAAATTCATAAATTTATTATTAAAAAATAATTAATATTGCAGATAATATTGAAAAGAATATTATTAATAAAATGAATATTCTAATAAATTAGTTCAGGTAAGCTAAATCATAATATTTAAATTAACTGTCAAGTAAAAAGAATTCTTCAATAATTAGTAGTTACACTTTTACACAGTACTGATGATAAATTAATGCGTGTGCATAAACATAACTGAGTGGGGTGAGGGGATGATATAACTTTTGGGATTATTAGATAAGTAGAATCTGTTCCATTCCATTATCCCGAAAAAAAAAAAAAAGGTATATTGAATATTAGCTTATCTACCTTTTCTAAGAAAAATATAACACTTGTCTTACTTATTCTCCTTCTTTAGCATCTTTAGATAAATAAATAAAAGCATCCAGAACCGCCCTTAATGCATATGTTGGGATTTTATTTACTATATCTAAAGCTCACAATTAGGGTTTTGTTTCTCCATTTCTCAGCCAAATTGTTCTTTTGAGATTATGATTAAAGCAACAATATATCTCTTCTAACAGCATTATTGGCACGTACTTTTGGTCACTACTAGTTTGATTGCAAGTATGTGAATTTTAAAAAATTATAACATTTCAAAATCTGCTGCATGAGTAAATGTCTTAAGATGTATATTTTTGGTTCATCAGCGAAGAGTGTTTTAAACTGTTATTTCTTGAGAGTTGGATAAAAGTCAAATAAATGAATATTTTTATCCAACTAAAATTTTCTACATTTAGACAAACAGAAAACAAACTTAAAACTACTTTGATTAAGCAACATAAGTCTCTATATAATATATAATTGACCTAAATTGTCTGCAGTACTCTGAAAAACTTTTTGGTGTGTAGCGTAGCCCTGTAGCGTTCTAGCTAGATATTTGTCTTTGTCTTGGGTACCACTAGGTTTATGCTTTTATTGCAAAAAGGTGCACGACAAATTATAGTGAAGAAAAATATATTTAAAATCTTATTTTCACACATAACCAGAAAAAAAACCAGAAAAAAGAAATAAAAATATAATAGATAATATGATAAGAAAGAAAATAATAATAAATATTAATTAGGTATTTAAAAAACGAGGTGTCTAAATATTAATATTATTATGCTAGTGTGACACTTTATATATATATTCAAGAAGCTGCATTGCTACTGGTAGTGGGGCATAGGAATTCGAATTTCTTTTAAAACATTTGTCACAGAAAAATTCTCAAGTGGGAGTATGATAACACATATAGTGTCTGATACAGAGATGTTTGATCAACTGGTTCGATTCTCAATTAGTGTATATATCGATTGTATATAAACACTCAGGTTTGTCATGTTCTATATGCTTTATTTGTATTCTAAATACTTGAATTAAAAGGAAAACAAATTATGAGAGAGTTTGATGTGGATTCACAGTTATTTTAATATAGAATATAGTTCAATTTATAGAGATGCACAGAATATATGTGTTCTAATTAAGAGAGAATCACTCGCCTTAATCTTACTTAATTATACTAGTGTAAAAAATGTTTAATTATGATTATAATTATATAGTATAATGGAGAATTTTGTAATTAACATTAAATATATAAGAATGGTTATTTGTTTAATTTATTATGGTATATATAATAATTGTCATCAAATATAATGGCTGTTTTTTTATAGATATAATCATATGATGAGTGGTTATTTTTAATCATTGTTGTATGTATACAACAAAATTTTAATGGAACCATCTCATTGTCCTATTGCTTTTATATTGTTTAAAATGTAGTCACATCAAGTTAATACTTCATTTTTATATTTCTTCACTTTTCCTCTTTTTTTTCTTATTCATTGCATTGCCGTCAACCTGCCTTTGATTTATTTGTATTTGCTAATGCCTTCGATATATTATCTCCACTTAATAGATTGTTTTGTATTTTATAAATTTTGTTATGATAATTTTTGAAATTTAGTTTTACTTGTGAAAATATATTGTACTTAATACAAGTTTGAAAAGTATTTTGATTGAATTGATATTATTTGTATAATTATTATGTTGAACACATAGAAATTGATTCAGTCTATTTGTTTCTTTGGTTCTTCATACTCTCTGCAACAATACATAAATTTAAATGAATTGTGATCACATGATAATAGTTATTGTCGCAACTATCATTTTATGTGTTATAAACAACAACTATTTAAATCATCATTGAAAGTATTAAATTTCAAAAAATAGTTAGAACAAAAAATCAATGATTTTAGAACCATTGTTAAATGGAGTTTTAATTATTGTTAAAATATTTTTTAACTGTATTAGCTAATTTGAACTTAAATTGAAAAAATGGAAACAAAGTTGTTGCATTCACCAAATTCCCATTAGTTATGACATCTTAAATTTGAATGAGTCCTAAATGAAAAATAATACTTTAACAACGGTAATAATCATATAATAACGTATTTTTAAAGGTATTATAATTATTATAAAAGTAAAATTTTGTATTTATAAGCAAAAGAGAAAATAAAAGATAAAATAGTGACTGTGAAATAATTATAAAAATTTGTTAGATTTCAAAGCACCATCTCCAGTCCTAAATAATTGGAAAATAATATTAAATTTATTGATAATAATAATTATTTTATAAAAGCCCGGCCTCATTCTATTATATATAATAGTATTCGACTATATGTTATTTTAAATCTTCTCCGTGAAAGGGAAATCCTTACAGTTTCATAAAAAAAAAACTTTAAAAATTAAAATAAGATTTTTATTTAATGAAGAATTGTAGCGTAATTTTTTTTGGAAAATTTAATTTTCAAAGTTTCTCCTTCTCTTTATTTATTTCCAAATCTTAAAGATTCCACAAATGATCGTTTTTAAGCTAAAACATTGCAAGCTTGCTAAATGAATTTAATTATGAAATTCTTTTCTTAAAATTTAATTATAAAGAAACTTTGAAGAAAAATAAAATAAGGGCAAATACCTTTTTTTTTTCACTTCCTTATATTCCACATCTTAAAGCAATGGTAAATCATCAATTTCAGGTAAAAGTAACAGTCAACGTAAGACAGAGTCATCCTTTTGCATAAGCTTATTGCTTAATGGAATATTGCAAAAAAAAAAAAATTCGTTATTAATTGACTACTCACTCAAATAAGTCAATTTTTGTTCCATATATTATCTCATCAACCAAATGATTCACATCTTATCACCTATTATTCTATTTCAGGTCATCATATAATGACATTTTTTAGTGGCAAAATAAAACGATGGTGACATTGGATTGAGACTCAATTACTAATAACTTGAACCAACAAATTTTCTAAAGTAAAATAGTTAATATATAATTGAATTTCACACGATATTATTGTGCAGCCATCAAGAAAAAATCAGCTTATTATATAGTTTAAGATCATAATGTATGATAATTTTGTTCACTCTTTATAGTTTTTATCTTAAAAATGCAGTAACAATTATTTTTGATTTATTGATAGTGTCACAGTTTCTTATATTTAAAACATCCGTTGTAGTGATGATAGGATCTTCATATGCAGTTAACAAAAATTGTTCCATATTTCAGAAATCACTTAACAGAAAAAGTATACCATACTAATGCTGTATTGTAGATAATTTCAAGGCTTTAATTTTGCGTTAGCTAGTTTTTTTAGACTATTGATCATATTAAATTTTATTGTTTTAAGTGAAGATCATCATATAAGTGTAATATAGCTCTTTATTAAATAATTGTTGAGATTGTTATATAAATATAAAATAAATTCTCAAATAACTAAAAGGCAACTGGTAGTTTATAACTTTTTAGGAATAAAAACTTAAATAGAATAAAAAAAAAAAGAGAATAGTGATTTCTTTACACCAATAATTGTCATGAAATTAATATTTCACTTCTGATGGAAGAGATTTGACTTGACTTTCAAAAGTTTTTGAATAATTGAATTATAATTAGTTTCATTCGTGGAAGTAGAGACGTGTTAGTTCCATGTAAGAGAAAAACATTATGAGAATCTTTAACATTATCGTTATTGGTTTGTTGGAAAAAGGACACTAGAAATCAATAACTCCTCTTTTGCAAAGTTAATATTAGTCGCCACCTGTTGAATAGTAATATCATCAAGCCAAGATTTTTAATGAACATTCCAAAACTTAAAAAAAAAAAAAATCTAATAATGAGGTTCCAGAATGTATTTACATAAAATACTTGTTTTTTATTAATTTGAATTAGACATATACATGGACACAACAATATATTACTAATACTGAAAAGTAAATAATGCTTAAAATAACTTTTAATAACGATTTAATTCAAAATTGTTATTATACATGTTAAGAAAAAGTAAAATTATGAATTCATCATCCTCAATATATAATAACATTCAAATTGTGTGTTGTATTGTAAATTTAGTAAAATATTATTTTCGTATTATCATATTCGTGTTTATATTTTTATAGATTAATAAGATTGGGAATTCTTTATTAAAATAAGTCATGTTATATTTGATTGATAGCCTGAAATCAAAGATTGTGTTGATGTTTAGAGGTAAAAGTTAATGGTGTGAAAGTTATTAGTAAAGTACTATAGAAATTTTTCATGATTGACCGTTTAATTATTATTTTCATTCAGAGCAGCTGTAATAATTCTTTGTTAAGAGTATATGTGTCACTACATCAAAATAAATTATCAATTATAATCAATTAATTGGTATCAGTCTGATCATTGAAATGAGGAGGGATGGATAGAGGTATTTAAAATTTTTAGACCCAGTTAACTTATAATGACTAAACTCTACACTTTCATGTTAAATTTATTCTATGAGATGTAACAACTATGAGATGCTTGCATTAGATGTTTAACTAGTAGTTAATTTTGAAGGAATGATTCTTAGAAAAAATGAGGTGTTATACGTCTGTAATTTAATTTTAGAATATCACAATTGTCTCATATTATTACATGTATATTAGTTAAAGCGCTCCTCTATAATTTTTATTTATTATATATTATTAAAGAATCCTCTTATTTTATGTAAAATGTTCGTTAATAAATAAATTAACAAATTTGATTGTGTTTTATAGAATACCATTCCCTTTTTTTATGTAATAATGAGAAAATTATTACATCATATTAAATATTGAAAGATGTAACTATGTTGGGAGAATCCGAAGAGAAAATATCGGGAAAATCTTACAATAATCGGAACTGAGCTAAAACTCACATAAGAGAATTACACCACCTTCAACCCAAAACTTAAATCTTAAGGCATTAGGTTTGCGGGTCTTCTTTCTTATATTTTATTTAACTTTCTCATTTATACCCAATGTGGGACTTAGACTCACATTTGCCTGAAACGACTTTCGATACAGGGTCAAACTGAGCCCATTCATCCAGTGACAAAGACGAACCATCAGACTCTGATACCACTTATTGGGAGAATCCAAGAAGGAAAACTGGGGAGATCTCACAAGAATGAGAACCGAGTCAGACCCATATAAGAGAATAACCTTAAGATATTAGGTTCGCGGGTCTTCTTTATATATTGTTCAACTTTTTTATTCATACCCAATGTAGGACTTAGACTCATACCTAAAGTCAATTCAATTTAATTAGTTTAAAAATAGACAAGAAGAAAATTCGAAAGAAGCGTGATTAAAAGTTTACTTTTTAAAATATTTTATTCTGAAATACAATAACACAAATTACTAAAGATTTGGTTTAATACTTATGAGGAAGAATATTAAGATTAAGGTTATTTTAATTTATCTCAAAATTTTAATTTGAATTTTTAAGATAATTTGATATTAAAATTTCATTAACCAAAATTACTTAATTATTTAAATTGGTTGTAATTTATTAAGTAATATAATTAAACTTTCACTTCTTATAAATTCTTATAGCATAGTGAACAATAATTCTAGATTTGCATCTTAGAGCACATCTAAAGAACAAATATCCATTCACTAATTGAAATTGATTAAAGAAGTTTTCTCATAAAATATTAAGAATCAATAAAGTAAGAGACATAAATGAGTATAGTTTTATTTTTGTGTATAAGAATTGAAACACTTTTTTTATTTCCATTCAATATATTTATTATTATTAATAAAAGAAAGTAAAAAATATATATATAAATATAAATATAAAAGAATCATTAAATTTTTCATATAAAGAATACTAAGTTACGTCACAATTTATCTAAAAAAAATTTATTCATATAAAAAAGTAAAAGATAACAAACGATAAGAAGAAAATAGGACTTGACGATACTTAAATAACTTAGTTTTCATCTTAAGTCTTGTATGTGTTCATAAAATTCTTAAGAAATAAGAAAAAAAATCTAGACGAAAACTCTAAATTAGAAAATAAGAAGAAAAATTTAAACGATGACATCAAATTAGAAAATAAAAGAAAAATGTCTAGACAAAAAATCTATATGATGACTCCAAATTAGAGGATGAAAAGAGGAGGTCTCTAATAATTCTTTTTTCTTATTCTTTTTACATATGGATTCTCCTTGATTTTTTTTCTTTTCAATTAAAACTTTTATTTTTCCTCTTTTGTTATCTAAAACATAATAGAACATATTATAATAATAAAAAGGTATTCTAATTAAAATTAAAAAATAAGACAAATAATGTTCCATTCCAGCATTCTAAAATTATTTTATTCAAAGATAACGTAAATTAAAATTCATAAAAGGTAATTTAAAATCTGTGAAAAATATTATACTATTGTATATAGCCAAGAAGCATATGGAATGGCCACACATGATATTACGTGTACATGTTGATGTAACAACACTACAGCAAGAATATTTGTATTCGATGGGAAATTTATCCACTTCTATATGCACACATCAATCAATTAAGGAATATATCCTTCTTTCGAAATGATAATGACCCTAACACACATTCATAAATACATGGTTGCCACGTAAACCCCCATAAAATTTGTCAAAATTTTAAATTATTCTTATGCATGGATGCTCATCATCATCCTCTACGTAACTCAGAATCCTCAATTCCCACAATATTCATTGCAGTTAAAACCTGTTTTAGTTTCTCCCTGTTCATGCCACTCCAAAAAAAATATTCAAAAGTATTAACACATTGCATTTAATTCAGAGTACTGATACATTAACATCACAAACAAACAATAAAATATAACTATTTGATGTAAAATAAATTATTATTTTATTATTATATAATATTTTATTAAATAAATTAGATATTAAATAAATATAATTAATGAACAATAGCGTTAAAGAATAATTTTTCGTAATTCAGAACTCGTACATAATCAAACGTAAACGGAAGAAGGAAGCAAACACACATACGTAGAAGGAATTAATAAAGATTTGATCAATATGTCTCACTCCAAAACATTATATGCACTTTCAATATAAGCAATCTTTAAAAAAAATTATTGTCACCTTCTTTTAGAACTTTTTAAAATAGTTGTTTCAAATGTATTAATTATAAAAACAAATCCATATTTAGGGTAAGAAAAGTATATTATGTTGTTATGATTAATATATAGTAATTTATCATTGGAAAAATATTCAAAAAAAAAAAAAAGTTGATATCAGTATATATTAGTGAATGCACCCAAACTCAAGATTATATTGAAGCACACTCTCTAGATATTATTCCAGTACAATGTAGATTCGAAAAGCCGCAGGACTAGAAAGAAGAAGAAAAGGGCTAGGTTAGGACATTATAATACAATTAAACCAGCGTTTGTGATAAGGCCGTGTTTGGCTAGCTGTCTGCATTACCCTAGAATATGAGGTCACATTATGTATCTACGTAGAGGTTAATTTTCTAGAGCCATAGAGCACCAGCATCTCTGAGCATTTTCTTGAGTGAGCCATTGAGGTGAAGGGTCATGACAGTGTTGGCTGAACCCACAAACTTGCCACCAACGAACACTGCAGGGACAGAAGGGTTGCACCCGAGTCTCATCAGAGCCCATTCTATTTCCTTCCCTCTTGTGTCTTCATCCAGTTCATAGATTGCTGGCCCCACACCCTGCTCGTAAAACAGCCTCTTGATTGCATGACTCATCCCACATGAACTCTTGCTGAAGATCACCACTGCCTTTTGTGATGCCAACTTTGTTATGCGTTCCATCTAGGTTTATATATTTTTCTATCTACTTCCTCAGAATGTATACTATGGCTTAAGCTCAGTGTCCCTTCTGAAGTATATACTGATATGAGAAATAGGAGGGAATTAGATGAAGAAAAGAGTAGTTAGGGATTGGTGGGATGAAGGGTTTGGTTTGATTTTGTACATGTGAGGAGTAAGGGTGATATATAGTGATGAAAGGGCATGCATTGGTTGGGATTCTAAAGAAGGAGATAGCTAGGTAGGGGTGAAAATGTTGAAGGTTCTTGCATGAGTTGATGCTGAAAATATCCTTGATTTGAGAGGGACTTGTGTGGTGTGTTAGTTGCTCATTAAATGGGTAGCTACTTGTGTGACAAAGAATCTACTAGGCCATCAAGATAAGCCAAACACTGTCGGAAATGGGACCACCAAAATTAGAGGGAAAGAACATGAGGTGCTTCGTGTGGATCAAAACATTGTTCATTACGTGGGTTTCATGGTGCGTGAAGAATGTCAACTTTTATTGGGAGAATTTCTAAAATACTCTCACACTATATATATATTTTTGACAGCAACACTTCTTCAAGTAAGTGGCAAACGGAGTTAATTTTTTAAATAGTTAAAACTAAATTTATCGATATTAAAAAGTAATAAATCTACTAACTATGCGATAGTTAAGATCTTATTAAGTTTATAATATTATTTTCAATTTAATATAACATAGAAGTTATTAGGTGACATCATTTTGTTATATCTTTAAAGTTAAGTAATATGTAATAATTTGGAATAAGTTGAGAATCTCTTTAATGGTAGGAGAATACATACCACGTGGGATGAGCATGGAGGTTGACACATGCGGATAGGGATGTAGTTGCATTCCTTGAGTTGAGGTGCATGCATACGTATATACATACGTAGGGGATTGGAAATATGTGGAGTGATTATTATATACCAAACAAAATAAGAAACTCAAAAGAATTAGCATACACCTCGTTTTGTTTTTGGTGGTACGTGTGGATTGCAATGTTTAAACAACAAAATATCATGTCGTGAAGTCAAAAATTTATTCACATGAATATATCGGTTGTGGGATATTTTTGTGTATTACATATGTGTTGTTAAGTTTAATAAAATTTAAAGTTAGGTAAAATATTTAAGATGCGTGTCTTCAAAAATCAACAATGGTAATGTTGTTTTATAGAATGAATAAAGGAGACAAGACTCTTGAAAATAAGGAGCAACTATGAGAATGAATTATTTGGATCAAGACAATTTTATATTTATTAATTTGACTCGGGCATCTAATATTGCATTTAAGTTTAACCTGTGAGATTGACTTAAACTGGAGTGATGATATTTGAGAAGAATAAAAAGTATTAAAAAATAAAAAAGGGAATGTTTAACACATAGTAAAACTTTGCGATGACTCATTAATATAAAAATGAACGCGTCATAAAAATTATCTATTCAACGAAAAACTCTCAAATTTATTCTATAATAATATTTATATCTATAAAAATAAATGTCGTAAGTAACAGAGACGTAGAAGAGAGTACGAAGAGAAAACATGAAGTTGTAGAAGGGAGGGATTTGGAAAGAGTGGATCTTAAATTAGGAACCTTGCTATTGTAGAATTAGTGCTTCATAATTTATTGAGCAGGTCTTTTGCATTAAAAAATTGCATGTGAGAATACTGCACTTGATTTCAATTTCAGTATTGACAGACTAATGTAGTAATGAATGTTTAGGGATGGGAAGAATGTGCGAGTGTGGATTTTGCATTCTTATTCTCATTTTTAAAAGTAAAAATTTATTCTTATTTTTATTCTTATACTTCACAGGTGTGAAGTTATGTATACATTTGTGTTTATTTTTTATTATTTTAAGTACTAATTAAATATTTTAAAAGAAATAAATCACAATAAGTAAAATAAAATATTTTGAATGACAAAATATAGAAAAATACAAGTTTTTTTAAATATCAAATATTAAAAAAGAAATTATAATTATATAAATTTTAAATGAAAATATCAAATCACAGCTGGATAAATATCAAATAATTATAAATTTTAGTGGAAATAATTAAATGTTTGTCCTGTAGACAAGTTCGCAAATTAAAAATTATACAAAAGTATTTTTATTGCTTAATAAATTAAAGATGTTTTATTAATTTAAAATTAAAATAAGTATGAGAATGAAGATATATATATATATATATATATATATATATATATATATATATATATATATATATATATATATATATATATAAAATACAGAAGGATATGTTCGTGAATAATTATAACGAAAAGATACAGAAATATAATATATGTACATCATGACAAATAATTAAGAAATAAGATAAACTATAATTAAGGAAGTGTTATGTTGCAGACGCATGATCTGTGGGTGATTATTTCTGATTGAGTCTACACACACTTCCTAGATTCCTCTCTCTTACTCTCTTCATTAATGGGTGAAATTCATGGTAGTCATACTTAATAGAGGTACAAACTCATTAACAGAAAGCTTAGGTTTTGGACATTGTAATACACCAAAACAATTGAAAGATGAATTATTGGTGCATTTGGTTATTCCACCCCTTCCTTTCCCCTCCCTTTTTTAAGTTAAATACTATATACATGATATTGTCTTATTATAAAAAGTGCAACTCCTATGAGGGCCCTCGAAATTTTAATCATTGTGTGGATGGTCATCATCAAGAAGAAATGTGAACAACTAATTTGTTTTTTTAATTGTTTTCATTGTAGCATTGAAAACAACCATTGTGGTTCTTTTCCATGTAATGTTTCATTATCTTTGAATTTTTTCAACCTATTATACTTAAATTGATGATGATTGTCATGTCATTTGGTTCATTCCTTCAATTACTTTGTTATCGTGTCACCTGTGTCACCTAAACGATGATAGTTTATTTCAAATCTCACATCCGAATATCACCAATTTGTACTTATCATCAATATGATCCTCTACAAATCAAATTTATGATAAATTTTATTAATATTTCTTTTGTTATCACAACTAGAGATTTTATGCTTGGAGATGAGCATAACCATTTTGTTAAGAGATTTTATGTTCCCAAATGACGACAATGTTGGTGTTGTGATATTTTTCAGCAACCGTACAGGCAACAATAATGATCGTGGTGTTACTGTTCCAATAAACATGGTACTTTTGTTGAATTGTTTTAAGTTCATACTTTATTTCTCTCTTGTTGCCTTATTTCTTTATGTGGATTCTTGTTTTGTTTATGACGTATGATTTATTGGTTTGAAGGAGAAAGAAATTTCTGGTGATCAATAGCGTCTAAACCGAAGTAGCTCACAATTCGTTCATGGAAGCAGCTCACAGTTCGTTCATGAAAAACAAGATGACGATAGTGAGCATAGTCAAAAGAAAGTAAGGTTACGTAGCTAAGGAGAGCTTATGATGGTCATGCATGGTTTACAACTATACAAAGATGACTTGTCTTCATGTGAGTCTATAAAATAAAAATGGTAGATTCGAATAAGTCTACTTCAAATGTGATGGAGCTACATGCAACCTCTCTCTGTCTGTGAATCTGGTTTTTTCTGGAATTATTCTTTTCTTTTGGGTTTGGAGTACCTTTGAGTTGACATTGTTTTGTTGCCTATTTTAACCGCGTTTATATTATGCAACCTTTTTTTTAATTGTAAAAGTTTGTATCTATAAATTAGTACTCCTTTTTGAATGTCAGTAATGATAAAGATTTGTATCTATAAAGTCTTTTGAAACTGTGATATTCACTTTTATTTTCACTAATATCGGGGTCCTTGTTTCATTTCAAAAATCTCATATTACTTTTTTTTTTCTGAAAGAGATAATAATATATTACAATTTTTTTTAATGACAATAATAAAATTAATCTGAGTATTTTAGGATGTTTCAATCCTATTATAAAAAATTATTTTACAAAACCTGACCTAAACAAGGATTACTCGATCTACATATAATAACCAAGCTTCTCCAACCCAAACTTCGCAAAGCGGATCTTGTCGAACTTTTATTTAAATATAATTGATGAAAGGTCTCTAGGCTAGAACTCAACAACTATTTTATATACTAAAAACAAATACCTAATATATCAAGATCAATAAATCAACAAAATAATTAAATTAGTTTACTTTCATTAATAAAGTTATAAATGTAATTTTCATTATAGTCAGAAATAATTGGTTTCAACTATTATTAATTGCAATTGAAGAAATAAAATTTACAACTAATGAGAATGAATTGGTTTGTTAATAGCCAGCTTTCATGCAAAAATAAGTGAACATCTCATTAATAAAATTTACGTTAAATCAAAGATATAAAAAAATTAATATATTTGAAAATGTTACTATTTATAACTGAAAAATGGTATCATTATCTCAAATCAAATGCATCAGTCTCTTTATATAAAATGCCTACAAATATCTTATGAAGATGCGACCCGTATATGTCACTTGCACTCCTTCATATGTTTCATTTGGGTCCAACAATCAGATTTATAATTTTCCTATTAACAAAGACAGCATATATAATATTAAAACACATAATTTCTCACGTGATATGAACAAAAACTTGGAGTGGATCATTGTGAAGAATTTAGACTCATGGAAGTTGTGCTGGTTTTCTTTTAATCAACAATAAAAAAATTTAAATAGAGGTAATGAGATTACCGTAACCTATTTACACACAGATAAAAAAAATAGTCAATACCAAATAACTGGTACTACAACTGCTCATATCAAAGTGCACTCTAACCCTTACACAAAATTCTATAGCTACACTATACCCCTATTCAAATCAGAGAGCATGCAAGCCCCAAAATACACTACAACAGAAAAGTGAAAGACAGTTCACACAAGAATACAGTCCAAGTTGATTGAAACAAAAGGATCAAATGCAGCTTGGACATTATTCCTTTATATAGCTTTGTGTTTAATCTTCGTTGTCTTCCGTACACCATTAAAAACAGGTCCTATACAAATCTTACATTCCCTTCATAATATGTAAAGTTGGCATTGTTATATTTGATTTTTATCTGTCCATGATTTAACTTGGATACCAGCAAAAACCTTATAAATGTCACATAACTTGTTTATTGTTTCTTTGTTTTCATGTGTCAGATAATTATCAATGAGAGAATATTACTTCCTGATCTCCCTTTTCTATTTTCCCTACCCAACTTCAATCCTAGAAAATGTTTCCTAACCAAACAGTGGTATACAGTTTGCACTCCAAACCAGTTGTTACATAGATTCCATAACTACTAGTAATCTTATACCTGAGAAACAAATGACAAACATTCTTATCACAAGAATTACACAACGCACACAAAGAATGAACATTGAGGATTCCTAAGCCAAGTAGCCTATCTCTTGTTGGGAGCGTGTTGTGAAAGACTCTCCAACTGCAAATTTGGGTTGTTAGTTGTCCCTTTGTTTTCAAAAGTCTTTGAAACACCTCCTCATAACCTCCTTCATTCCCTTCCAATACTTTACTATAAACATCTTTCACAATATATTAATTTTCTACCCTTCCTTTCCATACCCACTTGTCATTTTTTGCCTTATTTAATTCACACCTCCGGATGGTTGGCAAAAAATCGTCCATCATTAACTTTTTTCACTCAAACCAATCCATTCTCCAGCTAATATTCCAAACCCACACCTATCCATGCCAAACCCCATAGTGTTCTATTTTAAGACCTTTGTGGATTAAGTTTGCATAAATGATTTATCTGTTAGGAAAATGTGAAACTAATACTTATCTGATCTTGTAGTTGGAGTTTATTTTACTAGGTAGTCATTGATAAGCATAGTGTCTATTTTGTTTGACTATTAGCAGAGTAAGAAAGGTAGCAATCCTTAGACACCCTTGAGGAATTGATTGTATGAAAACTGTGTAGATGTAAAAGGGTTGAGACATCTCTTTGTGTCTTCTATTTTATATATTCTTTTGTTATCATGTTTGGTTATTTTTATTAAAAAATTATACTTTCTATGTATAATGCATTAAGACATAAGTTAACAATTTCAAGAATATCATAGTAATCCAATGAAAAGTTATCACCTAAAATATTCTACAATTTGTTTCTTCTTTATTGTATGTTGAGAAATATTTTCAAAGAAGACAAAGATTGTTGTGAACAAATATTAGATCATTCATCCTTTAAGATATTATCTTGTTTATTTTTCAAGAATATATAAAGGAGTAGGTACTCCAATTTCTTTCAGAGAAAGAAGAAGAATATTGTTGTCCAACTAATTTTAGAACTATCTTTTAAAGTATTTATGTATGAACTTCATGAAAAATTTCTTATGACTTATCATTCATTTTACCTTTATCTTTCAAATATTCAACATAGGCAAAACATTCTCTTATGTCTAAAAAGTTTGCAAATTTTATATTTACTTGTCTTCTTAATTATATCTATGTCATCAAAATACTTTTTTAAACATTTCTTGGTTTTAGGAGTAAGTTTCATAGCTTGATATGAGAGAAGTATTTGTGAATCTTCACTTAACCATTTATCATTATGATATCTTAAACATTATATTTATATATATATATATATATATATATATATATATATATATATATATATAAACATAAGTTAATATAATATTATAAACAAAAATGTACACAATAAAATATAATCATAAATTAATTTAAACATATAATATATTATCTTTTCAAAGAATAAAAAAGATGTGCTACTTTTTTAATGAAGAGATGCTACTTAGTCTAATTATTAATTAATATTGAGTATATTATAGTAAAATATTCAATTTTTTTTTCTTTCATGTTGATAAATGATCTTTTTCACATTTTCAACCATAGAATCCATCATTTCATATATCAAGTAATGAGAAGTCTTATGTATTTATTATTTTAAACATCATAAATATTGATACAGAAAACAAGTACAAAATCAACATTCATCCACCCATTATCAATCAATAAGGTTTCTTTGATAATTTGTACAATACCAACATTATCATTTTTGTAAGATAATCATGTGTCACTATAATCATCTCCTAGATTTTTTTTTTCAAAATTCTAGACATTTTAAACATAATTATGATTTCAGCAATTTTTTCCAGAACTAAAAAAAAAAAAAAAAA
>Ga0209489_107729_pt1 | contig 15602 bp, 6 predicted proteins | sample SiratrowhiteBW_FD_187527 | JGI IMG/M metagenome (GOLD analysis project Ga0209489, IMG submission 187527) | Root nodule microbial communities of legume samples collected from California, USA - Siratro white BW (SPAdes) (version 2) | ecosystem: Host-associated > Plants > Roots > Nodule | place: USA... | reverse complement strand
AAAAATTTTATATATAAATATTTTAGAAATAATATATATATATATATATATATATATATATATAACATTTGTCATTCAAGTCTTATAGACAAACAAAGTATACTTTCAAACCATAAAACAGTTAATACAAAAAAAAGAAAAAAATAAAGAAAATAAAGAAAGAAAAAAAGAAGAGAAGAAATGAAGGAATAAAGAAAAATAAGCTTGAGTGAGAATATTCTAGTTTCAGCGAGAATTCCTTTCGCTTAAGCGAAAATTTTCTTGCTTGAGCAAAAATCAATCCGAGAGCACCTCTATTTTTTATAAAGAGCTCGCTCAGACGAGCTGCATCTCGCTCAAGCGAGGCGAGCTGCATCTCGCTTAGGCGAGACTTGCAAAGTGAATCTTTATGCATACTTCACTTGGGCGAAATTCCCTCACTTGAGCGAAAGCATCCGAAAATGATTTTTCAAAACAACTAACTTTTATCTATTACCAAGTATTAAGATGCATTCAAAGTTCAGAATACAACATAAAGTATCTAAATACATCAAATTTATGTACAACTGTCTACATGGCAAAAGATAAACCATCATAAGGTCATAAAGTCTTTAAATACATTAAACATATATACAAGTATATACAAGACAAAAAGAAAATCAATTTAAGGGCATATCATCTTTAAGGTAATCCAAAACCTGCATCTGCACCTGCTCGTGTACATAGTATAGTTATCGTAGTGCATACAATAACATGAAAAGCAAGAGTTAGCTAGTAAAATTAAAATTTTATAACATACTAAATACATGCAAAAAGAATAAATTATATCAGTCATGAGAATTCCCTTAAAGTCTAGCATATAAAGTTTAAATACTAATTTTTCTTTTTCATTTTAAGTACTCATGTCAAACATCATACATAAAGGTCTCACATGGATCATATCATACATATAGATCACACATGGAGCTATCATCTTCCAAAAGACTCATTAAGTATGCCCCTACCAGAGACTAAGATTATCATTGAATCTAAGAGAAAGGATTAGAGTAAGTTCAAACATTCAATACCGATTGTCTACCAGCATTCCCGGTGTGTATGAGCTCCCTCATTCGCTTCTCACCACCTAATATCTTAGTCTATGTGACTTAGATCATCAGTGAAGCTTGAGGACCTCTGTTAAACATAGGTATGTTATACTTAATGTACTCAAACAAACATAACTCATACATTATCCCAAATGTATGGCATCAACTTCATCTTTCAATCATTCATATCAATACCCATTCAATCCACAAATAATAGTATGCTAGAATTTTTCCACAATCATAACAATACTTAATGATTAAATCATCAAAAATGTCATCTAAAAACATCTTTAACATTATAACAACATACATCTACAAAATTCATCAAACTCATTTCCCAATTAAAAACAATTCACGTTCATGTAAAAATAATTATTATAAAGAAGCTCTGAAATTGGTGACCATGTCACCCACCCATCCAGATATTCTAACATAAAGTTCTATTTGAGGTAAAAACTAGCTACCCTTACCTTAGACAATGATCCCTTATCAATTTCTTCAATCAGGCAACAACATTAGTCCATTTCTAAGGATCTAAAACAAGTTTTCCAAATAACACCAACTTTTAGTACAATCTTAATCAAGTTGAGAGGAAAACTTTTCTCAACTGTTCCCACTAATATTGATGACCAAAACTTAAGGAAAATAGAGAACAAATGATCCCCAGAGTAAATAGGAACTTACTCTCATTGAGATTTTGATCAGTCAAAAATGGCCCTTGAATCCTCAGCTACTGCGGGGCTTGATCAAATTATGGAACAGAGGAAGTATAGAGTGTGAAAATCAAGAGAGAAGGGAGAGAGAGATATGGAGGATGGAAGGTGAGAGAGAGATAGTAAAAGGGGGTGTGAGGGTTACTGGACTTACGTTATCCCCAACTGCAAAAATTTTCGTCGTCAAAAATTTAGTTTACTAAGGAAAATATTAGGATATAATGCTTGAATGTCCCCTTCTATTTCACAAGTACAATCACCAGAAGTGAGATCCCATAAGACTTTGAGCATAAGTATATCCCTTCCACGTAGTTGTTTCATCTAAAAATCCAAGATCTTAATTGGTCTCACTTCAAAGGAAAGATTCTCCTTCACTTGCACTGAGTATGATTCTAGAATGTGACTTGGATCAGGCACATATTTCCTAAGCTGAGATACATGAAAAATTTTGTGAATATTGACTAAGGGAGGAGGCAAAGCAAGTACATACGCAAGAGGACCTATTCTTTTAAGAATTTAATAAGACCCTATAAACTTCAGATTCAATTTCTTTTATCTGATCGCTCTTCCTACTCCAGTGAATGGTGTAACTCTAAGAAATACATGGTCAACTACAGAAAATTCTAAACGTCTTCTTCTTTGATCTACGTAAGATTTCTGCATGATCAAAGACGTTTTTAATCTTTCTTGAATCTTCTTAATGGTTTGTTGTATAAACTCTAGTCCAACCAACATAATTCACCATCTTGAAACCATCATAGAGTTGTCCTACACTTTCTACCATACAATGCTTCAAAAGGAGTTATTCCAATGCTTGCCTAGTAGTTGTTATTGTAGGTAAACTCCACTAGTGGTAGAATTTTATCCCAATTTCCCAAATGATCTAACACACAAAGACTGAGAAATAGTACTTGATCAAAAAGCTATGGTATAATACCAAAATATAATATTGTCCACTTGAAAAGACAAAGGTATAATCACCTGCAGATCTGAATAACTCAGATTGGATATTAAAATTGACTTTGGTTACAAGACTCAATAACTCAATATAGTAACAACTTGGACTTGGGTATTAACCTAGGTCTAAAACATATAAATACAACATTATTCTTCAGGTAGTACGCACTCAATTTTACCTCTACTCACTAATTATTTATCATATTCATCTTTAAGCTCTTATTAAATTGAGCATCATATCTTGAATAAACCCCAAGATATGCACCTGTCATACATCTCCAAGCTCTTAACTCACACAGCCTCCAACAAATGTGTAAGCACCAGTGAGTTGCTGTGAAGATTTGATGAAGCCAACCGTGTGAAGAAGTTCAAGACCATGTGATCATATATGGACTGCATGAAGATTTCATGAAGATTGAAGAGCTCGATCTAGAACCTAGGAGTGTGTGCTGTGTGTCAAGTTTGAGTTCAAATCAGTGATACATGCAATCTTAATCAAGGAGAAACTCCATAAGTGTTTTCTGATTTAACAAAGGATTTGAGAAATCATTAAAATAAGAACTTGCATTTTGAATAACTGTTTTAACTAACTCAAGAAAAACAATCGATTGAATTTTAAGACAGTTGTCTGTAAATAGTTGGAGCGTTTTTTGAAAACATATACGAAAGCATTCTAAACATTTTCTGAGCAAGAGCATTGAGTTTTCAAAGAGAGAAAAAGTGTCCTCTTGTCTAGTGATCAAGATCATTCAATCAATTTCATTAAGAACTGTTTTTCGGAATACTACTGGAGCTTTGAGTTGACTAAGACAGTTTCATCACTGATCTGATCATCAGACTAAGCCTTATATACCCTTTCTTTATTAATTTTGAAATGTGTTGTATAGAAGTGCTTGTTTTGTTGAGTTTGTGATAATTCTTTCATTGTACTGAAGTTTATTCTGATATGAGTTACCTGGGTTGGTAATTCTGTTTGTACAGTAGGTTCTGTACAGGTTGTAACTTGCTGAGGGAATCAACAGGGGGTTTTCTAGATTATACAGTGGTTTTTGAATAGCTTTTGATCTGTTGTAGGTTTCATTGGATTGTTTTCTACGGGGAGCAGTGTATTCTTACGTGTAGCAAGTTGTTGATTTTTTGTAAACTGATCTGGTTTAATCTTTTTATAGTGGAAATCCTTACTGTGAAGTAAGGGACTGGACGTAGCCCTTGAGGAAGGGTGAACCAGGATAAATCATTGTGTCTTGATCTCTCTTGCTCTCTCTCTTGACTGTTCTTGATAAATCTTGTTGTTTTTCTTGACTTTTCAGAATCGGTTTAACCTTGCTAATTGAATAATTTCATCAACTTTCTGAAAACATTTTAAGTATCTTCTGAAAACATATATTCTGCTTAAACACAGTCTACTCTTGACAGTTCTGAATCTGATAAATAACCAGTAAATTAGTTTTCTGTAAATCTGCAGTATTCCCAACTTACTGGGTTCACTGTTCATTAGTCAGTCTTTCCAGAAAAGTTAATCTTTCATAATTGTTGGTTAAAGACAATTTTCATACACTAAACATAGTTTGTATTGTTTGATAAAAAGTTCTTTCATCAATAATTCATTACAAACTTGAATTTGATATAATTCTTTGATTTCTTGAATTAATTTTCAAGAACAGTTTTTACTGTACACTATGCTTTCAAGAACTGCTTTCTGGTTGACTGATATTGTCCTGGAACTATTTTTGAACCTTTGTTGTTTGCTTTACATATCATCTTGAATAGTTTTCATTCTCTACATTAAACAGAATCATTTGCAAAAAGTTTTCAAGTGTTCAATTTAACCCCCTCTTGAACTTGGCCAAAACATATTTTACAAAATGAATCATCAATCATGTATGACAGGGCTAGTCCTCCTGAGACTTTTCTGGCCAGCTATGTTTCAAGTTGCAGTCACCTAGTTCAGACCTCCTTTGACTCTCACCACCTAATAATGATAATCTATTTGATTCCTATTACTAGTAGAGTCAGGATATCAATCGTTATTGATCAGATCCTTAGACAATGCACTTCCTAATAAACTTAGGCACAGGTGTTTTCTTTCCTGGAAACACTATGCCTAGATCTTGACCAACTCCATCAACAATTTAACCATATCACATCATAATATAGATCTCTACTCATGCATTCATTCACTTTTCAATCTCAAACTCAAGAAATTACTTAATCATCAATACTATTCAATTTATATTATCAATCAATCCATTTTTTAAAATCCATATATTACATTACAAAAGAATCAAACAATCAAAACAGAAAGCCAAAATAAAAATTATTTTCAGCTTAACTTGAGCGAAAAATTTATCACATGAGCAAAAAAAAGTCCAGAGAGCACTCTAGTTCTAGGGCTATTCTCTCCTGGGTGAGATTACTCTTGCCTGAGTGAGAATACCTCTTCGCCTGAGAAAAAGATTTCTTGCCTGGGCGAAAACAGTCTAGAGAGCACCTTAGCTTCAGGGGTTTTCTCACCTCAACGACTATACCCTAACCTAGGCGAGACTACCTTCTCATCGAACGAAACACTTCTTGCCTGGGCGAAATTGGACCCGAGAGCACCTCTCAAATTTCCATTTAAGCTCGCCTAGGCGAGAGTGGCTAGCCTAGACGAGTTATGCAGAAAAACCAGCAGTATCCACTACCTTAAAGCTACCATGCATGCCTCAGATGACTAAATTGGGCGAAAATCAACCACATACACAATGAGTGATCTACCCTAGCACATAATACTATACAACAGATCAGCATACCATCAATTTTCACAGAACCACATCATACATGAAAGAACAGAAATCAATCAGAAAAATTCAATCCCAATTTCAGACCTGCAGAGACTTTCACAAATGCATTTCACAAACCCTAAACTTATCAAACCGTAACCTACGATCACACCCAAGTCAGACAAAAACGTAGGTTAGCTTCCCTTTTCTTAATCACAGCGGGAGTTCTCTCTACAAGTTCTAACAGCCAAAGATCCTCAAGAACTCAAACTTACACCAAAATGACCTCTGATCAACTATCATACTAACCCACTAAGACACTGAGCGCATAGGGGCACCATCTGATGACTTAGAGGCCACATGCAAGCTTAAACAGCAGAGTTAAAACGAAAACCTAAAACTTAAAACTTGCTCTAAGGAAAGAGGACAAAAAATGAATTTATCTAACGGAAGTTCTGATCGAATAGACTTGCTCTGTTCTCCGTCACGAGTCTAATGGTGGGCTCCGCTCAAGAAATTGATGAGAGACGGATATGGAATCTTAGAAAGAAGTCAGAGAAAGGGGAAAAGACAGATGTTTAGAGAGATGATGACTCAGTGAAAATGAGACTTAATTATTAGTTTTTTCTATAAATACTCGTTTTCAGTTTAATAATAAAATAATCAGGTGCTTATTCTACTTTTACCATTTCTACTTAAATGACAATTTTCTAGATTGTTAGAATCTTTGATATTGAAGGATTGCTTTTCAATTTCTAGTTTTTCCTTACAAAAGGTTATCAGATTCCAAAGTATTCCATAATTAAAGTAAGAAAGTGATTTTAGATTGTAAACATACTTTTGTTTCTCTAAATAGGGTGTGCCTTGTATAAAGGTTAAATGTATTATAACACTAATGTAATTGAAAGACCTTCTATAAACTTAGACTGCTACTGCAGTTAATAGTGATTAGATGATTAATTCAATAATAACTTATTATTTTATTACGGAGCTGTTGACCGATAAGTACTCAGTCTTCATTTACATTTCAGTGAAGTACACTCTCTCTTAAGGTATAATATAGTTTATATTTAATTTATATAAAGCTAACTATAATGGTTTCAAAATGCATAGAGAAAAATATAAGTTCACAACCAGAGCACAAATATACGTTTATAGCAAAATACCTAATTTATGATTACGTCCAAATGACATCATCGAGGAACTTATATTTTATTGAACCGAAGTGAACAATCAACAGCTTTCCTTTCAAAGAAAGAGCTTATGAGCAACTCTGAATCACGAATCTCAGTTTAGTTTTCCAAATAATCTGAAAAAAAAAAAAAAAACAAAAGGGTATGAATTAAACAGTAACAACAATGACTTAGGGCTTCAAAGTTTCCAAATCTTGTGAGACCAGGAGATGCTGCCGCCTGATCTTGTGACTGGTTGTTAATGGACAATCCCATTGCATGGGCCATAGGTGAATTCATAAATAGTAGTCCTAAGCATCTTTCTTATGGGAAACAATCACACGTGATAGTGTGATATACATACACGGCTTAACTAGTGGGGAGCTTTTTTAGTGTGCATGACTTTAGTGTAAGAGGGGCATGGAATCATGGTGTTTGTGGAGTGAACCCAAGGCAACCCTTTAATTTAGAGCATGCCAAGAATGACAGCAGGCAATAAAATAGTTTATTTAACAAAGAGTTGAAAAGAAGGAAAGGGAATTGTGTGGAAGGATTCAATTTCAACTCCAAGTAGGACACTTTGTCTTGCCATTTTGCATGTACTATACTATACTTTTTCTTTCAGCTGAGTCACAGGTAAACAATTGGCTCAACACTGTTACACTAATAATGCTTTGTTAGCTTAATTAGTCAGTAAAAGAAGGGAAACACCACAGGTTCCCTTCAATAAATTCTTGGCAACTAATTGAGCATCATGTTCTTACTTTATCATTTTGAATAATATCACTACTTTCACACATGGGGTGCTCCATGGTTCTCACAATCTGTGTTTTGTGTGGTGGAGTTGCTCTATGTTAGGTGAGTACAGAAGAAATACGCCAGCAAAAGCAATTGGTGTTTTTTTTTTATCCTTTTGAATTTTTTAAGTAGTGGTAGTTGGGTCGTAAGCCACATCATGAAGGAAATATGTACGAGTAATAGCCATAATTTGTGTTTGACTTCTTTTTCCTCAGTTGGTTACACAATTTGTATATGCCTGAGAGAGTTTTGCAGGCTTAGTCCATTTGAAACTAGCTAGAGAACTTGAGCTTATCAAATGGTTTAAACTTGTTACTTCCCAATTATTATGAGAGGTTATAGATGAACTTATGCTGTACCTCTTTGATCAGTTTTGTTCAAACAGGAAAAGATGTGCTAAGAAACAGTGAGCTACTTGCTAAACTATGATTCATGTAATTCTAAGATTAGTTATTTAATTTAGCAAGGCAATAGTCTTTAAAGTTTGGCAGTCACCTAATCTTTCACATGGGCAATTGAGTTCAACCCCATGCTAAGTGTACTTTACTTGACTTATAAAACAAGTTTGGCTCTCCTTTCTACCCATTTAAATGGTAATTGGTCCTGAAATCAATTTGAGGGGAGGTTTTGAAAAGGGGAGGGTTAGCTCACTCCTGGATAAAAGGTAGTCAAATTCTGGTTAGTTAAGATTCACATAATTTATAGAAAAAGAATGACATCAATGTTGAGCCACATTAAAGATCAACTGTCATACTTTGGCTTGTAATACAAATATTTAAATACTCATAGAGATAGTCTTCTTTCTCATGTGGGTAGAGGGTGACTGACGAAGATTTGAAACAAAAAAGAGAGTGTAGACTATTATAGAGCTTTTTCACATGATTTAGTACTTAACGAGTTAGCAAAATTTCATTGATCCAATCCTTGATCGACATGCACCAACCAAACTATCCATGGTAGTGATAAAGGGTATCTCTAAAAGAATAAATTGGTTATACGGTGGGAGTTTCACTTTTAATGTTTGATGTGAAAGGTGCTTTGACTTATCATACCAACAACTCAACCAAATGTTTGGATTAATTTCCCTCACAAGTGATTTCTCACCTGACACTCCAAGGACAAGCACTGGAAAATCTAACATTGCCACAGATATAGCAAATATACTACTACCCTTTAACACTTTCAAATGGAGCCAAATATATCCCACAATTTATGACCAAATATTGAACCTTGCGAAGACCGGGTGCATAGTGCCATTACTCCAATCAATATCCCTAATGAACCCACTATTCTATAGCATACGTAACAATTGGTGCCAAATTTGATGATTTGAAACACCCCTTGGAAAAGTGATTTTCAATTATGATAATGATGATGATGTAGGATTGGTTAGACCTTTGACAAAGAAAATGAAAGGCAAGTGGGAAAAGATCACCTAGTTGACTCTGTCCTTTTGGAAACCTTTTGAAGTCACACCTCTAAGAACCATCGCAAATTTGTTGTTTTTATCTTTTTTCTGCAATCTAGTTCTCCTTGAAGTTCCCCACCACCACTTGAAGTGTGATGAGAACATGGAGTGGCACTCACTCTCACAATTCACAAAGACAAAAATAAAAATAAAACGCAACAACACAACCTCAGCCTCTTCTACTTCAGTTCTACTTTTGATATCTCTCACACACCACCTTTTTTTTTGTTTTTCTTTATTATTAAATGGAGCAAGAACCGACCCACCGACTCATATGTCCCTCTTAGTTCCCAATCTTTAAGGTCAGCCAACCCAAGTTGTCCATAGTCTTTTTTTACTTTTTGTTCTCATATTGTATTATATATCTTATGCTGCCTGATTATGTCAGCATGAAAGCAAAGCACCATAAATGGTGAAACAAAATTGTTACACCTATGATTTCTGGTGTTCCCTTTTCTACAAAATTGTGCTCTTTAAAGGGGTGGCTTTGATTGATAGGCTTATCATTCTTAGGGGCAATTCCCTTTGAAAATACTGGACAAAAAGAAAGATAAGATGGAGATGGGTGGTTTCATTATAAGCCCGTAATCAACGTAACATGCAATAGGGGAATAAAAGCGATGGATACAAACTAAGGAAGAAAAAGGAAATCACATTTTAGTTAAAAACACATACTGTGATGTATCAACTAGTGCATTGTTTGTGTAAAATTATTGTATTTAGGTATTGAAAATATTATTTGACAATGTACAAATAGTTAAATGAATTTATGAATTTAACACGATATGTGAGATAAGGGTGTCTAGTCTATTAGGTTATTTGATAATCTAACTCAACCCAATTTAATTCAATTAAATTTAGATTAAACCCAACTCAATCCCAACTATTCCACTCTTATATAAATTGGATAATGAGTTTAATATGGGTGATCTAAGACACACTATTGTATTTATCTCACACTCACTCGCATTTAACATAATTTAGACAAATCTCAAATTCTCTAAGAAGAAATACGTCTAGAAAAGGAGATTGACTCTAAAAAGTGAATACGTTTTCTTCTGTTTCATTTTCGTCATTCATTTTTAGCATTCACCTTTGTCGTATCTCCATATTAACATTAAAAAAAAAAAAAACACTTTCGTAGCGATGTGTCTTATTTTTCGTATCAATCCTAACATTCTCGTCTCTGTTGTTCATCTTCATCATTTGACTCTGTCATTTGTCCCCACCACATCTCAATCCTAACATTAGACAAACAAACTTAAACATTGTTATGATGCATCTTGTTTCTTCAAATCAACCCTATCCATCTCCCTTTCATCATTCCCTTCTACAATTTGCCTCCATTATTTTCCTATGTTATTTGCCTTCAGGGTGTTTGCCTTCACAATTTATCTCTATTGTTGGCCTCAACTTTTAACCTTCGCTACCTCTTCTCTAACATAATCTTGTTTTTAACCTTTGTTTTAGGCAAAATTTTGCATTTTAATTTTTTAATATTTTAAATGAAAACATTATCTTCCTTTTGTATCGTCCTTTATCTCAGTTAGTGTCCTGCTTATAATTTGCACACCTTTGTACTTGATTGGGTGGACATGGTGGATGTTGGGTGATAATGTTGATTTATAATTATTCTTTTGTTAATTATTAAATACTATTCTTATATGAAACAAAGTTTTGATTATTACTGAAATATTTTGGTAATTTGTAATTGTTTGTAATTTACAATTGTGCTAGTGGTCACACATATAGAAAAAATAATTGTAATGGTCTACCATTGACATGGAAAGTATGAATACCTCAAGTCTTATGTGAAGTATGGAAGTTTTCAAATCATAGAAAGTATGAATACCTCAAGTCTTATGTGAAGTATGGAAGTTCTGAAGTCTTATGTAACCCAATGACATCCTATGAAACCACAAAGATTTTATAATAATAATTTGAAATTAATTTGTTAAATTAATCCTTATAAATTTGAAATTTGTTAGATTCAACCAAAGGAAAACTCTTATTACAGGAATAATTTGTCTTTTAAATGTGTTAAAGATACAGTCTTGAAGTAATTTTTATAAAAATTGTGTTAATTTTTAATTAATTTATACTTGAAAATGAAAACTTTTACAAAAAAAAAAGGTTTTTCAAATTATTTACCCAATTAACCCAATTTGATCAATAGTGGGTTAGATTGCATTAAGTTCAACATAAAAAAATGTAAAAAAAATGTAGAAACTTAACCCAACGTAACCAAATATTTTTTTAGTTAGTTTGGTAATAGATTTGTGCAAATTCTACTTAACACATTGTATATTATTACTCCTAATTTAAGAGATAATATTTTTCTTTATAACAACATGAACCTATAATTAAAAATAAGTTTATATTTCATTATATAGACTTTTGGTTATTTGTATATTAAAATTTTGAATTATTAGTTACTCTTTTTTTTTCTAGTTAACAATTTTCATTTTAAGATAAAAAGCTGGTAACATTTATTTTCTCATTATATGTATATTACATTTTTTTTCTCTTCGTTTCTAATCTCACACTACAAGAAAAGATTGTTTAGAGACTAATTTTTAGTTATCAAATAAAATGGTTATTAATTGTGATCAAAATAGTCACCAAATTAAATTTTGGTTGCTAAATAACTATAAAATAGAAGTAATGATTGAATTTAGTGACCAATTAAGTCAAATAATTGGTATCTAAGATTAGCTACCAAGGTTTTAGTGACCTATACTATTAGATTCTAAATTATTCTCTAACTTAATTAGATACCAATTTAGAATCTAATGGCATAGGTCACTAAAACTTTAGTATCTAGTGTTAGATACTAATTATTTGACTTAATTGGTCACTAAATTCAATCATTACTTCTATCTTCTAGTTATTTAGCAACCAAAATATAATTTGATGACTATTTTGGTCACAATTAACAACAATTTCATTTGGTAGCTAAATATTGGTCTCTAAATAGCTTTTTTTCTTATAGTGTCAACTTACTTTAGAAATTTTACCGTGCATTTAATTTTATAATTTTTTTTATGATTTTAAATATTTTTAACTTATATTTATAGTTCTATCGCAATTTAAAAAATCCATACGAGATTAATTTGTAAGCATATATGGTGTAAATAGTTTAACTTTTAATCAATAAAAGAAATACTATTTGCAAAACTTTTAAAATATTTTTTACAAAAATTATCAAATTCGTCATACATGACAATACAAAGTATTTTAGCCAATATTATCCGTAAATACCTCAAATATAGGTTAGTTGTTTATAAATACCGCTACAATTCTACAAATACCTTGTCAAAATTTCCTCTATCCTCTCAGTTAGACAATTTCAAGTCCTTACTAATTTCCTTCGTAAAATATAAAATTGGTCATCATGTCAATAGAATATGCACTATGCAATGTGCCCAAAAAATTAAGGTTGTAAATAACATTATAGACATCCCGATCAAAATCTTTATACGTTGATTCAATCAACCTTTCAATACCGACTCAAAATTTATATTAAAAATATTAGTTCAACATTCGATGTTAAAATATTTTAACTCTTTTTAGATTGATGTTGTAGTGTTTTCAATATTAGTTATGATATTAGTTAATATTGAAAGTTTAAACTTTCAACATAAACATCCTAACATATTTCAATTATGAATTTAAAAACGTGACAGAAATCATAACATATGTTTCATAAATAATCACAAAAGCAACAGTCAAACATATATCACAAAACCAATTTGTATAAGTGAGTTTTACATCGTACCTATATATTATAATTTAATTATATCCCTGATTGGAATGAAATTTCCAACCATATATATCACTATGTTATTTCTTATTAATTGTTAAAGAATTAATGTAGAATAATATCGTCAAAATGAAATAAATTTAATGGTGTATGCACGAATTCATAATTGGTATATATATATTCTTCATAAGAACTTTTAGAAATTTTTTTATTAATTAAATTAATATATGAAGTTAATTTGTGCATGTTTAAATTTATGAATAAGTTAATTTTAATTTATGAAGAATTTTTTACTTTTATTTTATATTAATTTTTTAATGTTCTCTCTTAAAAGTTTTTATGAAGAAAATTGTCCAATCTTAATATATAAGAAAAACCATAATAAATGTTTCTATCAATTGATCTTTTGATTATTAAGATTTATTATATTTTCTATAAAATAATAACCTTTTATAAAATTTTAAAATTATTTTAGTCTTTTTTATTTTTTCATATAAGTTTATTTAATTTAACTTTTAACCCCAAACTTTAAACCTTATATCTTATTCTTATTAAATTCACACTTTATTGTCATAATAATTTGTACTCAATGCATCTTAACAATAACAATATTTTCTATAGTTGCGATATATTGGCCATTCTAAAAGTTACTACTTATCCAGTAAGAAATACAAATATACCAACAACTTTCTCATGAATCAGTTATGATTATTGAGTATGAAAAAAAAAAAATCCTACCAAATGGCCCTTATAGTTTTGATTTTTATATGGATACAAAATACTAACAATCCACTACGAAAAAATATATTTTTAAATTACTTTCGGCCTGAATGATTCTGAACTTATTTTGCATCACGCTCTGCATCTTCTTTATTTCAAGTTCTTATGCTTAGAAAATAAAGTAAAAGAAAAAAAGAAACACAATCTTTTCTTCTAGTTCTCCAAAAGTTAATTGAATTGGAATAGTTGATATTGTAGCAAAAGTTTTTGATTCCTCCATGTACACCATTTTTTTTTTCTTTGAGTAGTTTCAAAACTGTTATGGGAATATATATTGGTATGGTACAGATTACACAGAATGAGAATATTGTATCATATTTTGACTAAAACTGACATATTCATGATATGAAAAGAATAATTTATTTTTTTCATATATATTAATATTATTTTGATTTAATATTAATATTATTATTATTATTATATCAATTAACATCAATGAGAATTTCCATGAAACCTCCACACCAAAAAGTAACTGATATTATTGTTAATTGGTGATAGTTGAGAGTTACGAACATTGGCAATTTTCATACGTGCCAAAACAGCACTTGCAGATGAGTTGATTGATTAGGTCACTTCATTTCCAAAAATATTCTTGGAATTTTAGGCAAGAAAACTCCATTCCTAGTTCGTGGATGCAAAAGTGCTTAGTTATCCAAAAGAAAGATAAAAGGCAAAAAAAGTAGCAAGTTGTGAGTTAAGTAAAAGAGCAAAAAACTCTACCCAAGACCATATTTCTTGTCATTGAAATCACTGTTCTTATGCATTATCATCAAAAAAGAATTAGAGAGCATGATTCAGAAAAGTGCACAAGTGATTATTAACATTGTCACTAATTTTAAAAACTATTGTAATTTTTATGCATACAACACACAGGTTCAGTTTACGTAATCTTCCATCATTAATATATTAATCAACTGTTATCAACATTGTAATGTCGATTAAATGAAGATTCATAGTACATAATTAATATCATCATTAATGTCAGATTTTTTTACTTTGTTATTCTTCTATTGATTAAAATAATGCTTCATTTTTTTTCCTTTATAAGAAAGAGTTCCTCATTTCTTCTCCCTTCACATACATATGCATATTTTTTTTCAAGATGAAATTAATAAGAATATCTTAGCGTGACATAATGTTTACACCTTACTTAATGCTGATTCCAATTTTCGTTTGACCACAAATCTTTAATTATCTTTCTCTTTAGTTTGCCAAAAGCTTTCTCTTTCACCATCTGTGTAAAGTAAAGGGTATTGACCAGAACGCATTGCTTACATGTGTAGTTAAGAGATTAAATTGGGTTTTTGAATTCAACTAGAACTTGTTCTACATAAACTTCGTTCTTTCTTCTCCAAAATCACCTAAATTTATACGCAACTTACGACCAATTTTGAGAGACCATGACCATGCTTTGAAGAAATTGGAATCTTGCCTTTAGAAATTTCAATGAACATTACCTAACTTGAATATATACAATGAAAAGGAAGAAAATTTGTCTCTTCTTTGGAATTAAAAAAATATATATTTATTGAAATGTGTAAGGTAGAACTATGATAATATGAGTACACAGAAGTGTGATGATGAAATTGGGTGGTGGCTAATGTCCTACTTTATAAGGGCAATTACTTAGTGGTTCCATCTAAGCACCAAATTTTTCACTTTATGGTTTATTTTCTAATTTGGTTTAGTTGTTAACCAGTCAGATTTATTTGAAGTGAAATCTCAGCATTGTGGCCTCCAAAGTCTAAATCACAATAGTGGCATCCAAGATGTAGTAGTAATTGACCAAACCCACATGAAATACAACCAAATTAAAGAAAAAAAAAATACAACAAATGCATGAAACGGATCATATGTCATTTATTACAAATTTAATGAGTGTGACTGAAAGTTTTCCATAAAGAACCAAAAGGCCTGCCTCAGCTAGATACCTTGAGTCACGCCCAACTAAGCCAAATTAATCTGTCAGCCAAGACTAAAATAAGGGATCTGCTTGCTTTTTCTCTTTTCTCAAATCACCTTTACAGATTTCCCAAAAATGGCAGTAAAAAATTTAATGAAAACCAGGTTCATTGACTCAATCACCACCTCTTGTGGCATCAAGGTTTTTTTTTTTTTTTTTTTT
>Ga0209489_107727_pt1 | contig 15608 bp, 10 predicted proteins | sample SiratrowhiteBW_FD_187527 | JGI IMG/M metagenome (GOLD analysis project Ga0209489, IMG submission 187527) | Root nodule microbial communities of legume samples collected from California, USA - Siratro white BW (SPAdes) (version 2) | ecosystem: Host-associated > Plants > Roots > Nodule | place... | reverse complement strand
TGAGTCTCTTTTTTTTATTTTAATGGAAAAGTTCAAATTTTATTTAATTTTTATCATTATTATTATTTCAAGAATACTTACACTAATAAATATATTTTTATGTTATTATTGATTTTTATTTCTTTTTATTTTTATTATTATGTTTTTAAATTTAAAAGATTACCCGGACAAAATCGGGTGTTGACAAACAGGACCAAGAATTATCAGATATTTGTAAAAATGTTGAAAACAAGAGTGTGCTTCTTTTTGTTACCTGGTCAAATACATTTCTTGAGAGATTGCGAAGTACTGTCACAAAAAGGTTAAAAAAATCCACGGACATTTCTTTTGGTGTAGATAAAAAAAAAATGAAAACATATAAACGAAAATAATATAATTAATAATTCAATATAGTATAAAGATGAATGAGAAGTGTGATAATAGTTTGGAATTTAAAATGTCCATACATGAATATGCTAATATGATAATATGATAGAACAAAATCTCATAATACATGTCCTTAACGTTTGAATAGTTGCACCAACCATACCTTGTCTGTTGTTGCCACAATTGTTGGGCTTTAAATGTTGGGGTGGCCATACTTATTAATTTAAATTATCTGATTGTTTTTCAGTACTATCTGGTTTTTCTTTTACTGAAGAGCACCTACATATTTGTCGGAAATTGTTAATGAATTTAGGAAGCACAAAATAAAGAAGATTGTGTAACATCATGACGGTTTCCACCCAGAAATTGGAGTGGTCAGAGATCACACATGTTGAACGTGGAAGTGACCACAATTACTTGCAGTGTGTATTAGTACTCCTGAATTCAAGTTAATTGTTTTCATCATTGGGTTGAGATAGGTAACAATTCATTTTTATAAGAAATTTAGAAAAAAAATTATTTACATGCATAACTATTTTGTCAATAATGAAAAAATAATATAGTCTGGAGATTCATCATCCTAAAGTTATCTAATGTTTCTTAAGATAAGATAACAATTCCAAATCATATATGTAAAAGGAAAGTATGTACTTGATAAAAAAAAAAAGAGAGTAAACGAGTAGACTTCAATTGAGGATGTTGTGTCACTAATAAAAATGAAAATGTTTCAGCCAAATTACAAAGGTCTGTTGGATTTCTTTCTCATTGTGGATTAATTAATAAGGTTTTTATCCAAATATATATCATTTTTTTAATATATGTTAAGTGTTTTAAAAACCAAAGATAAATATAGTTAGAAGATATTCCCACTGTCATTTTTTTTAACAAAACCTTAAGAGTTACACAACAAACAGTTACACAACAAATTAATTAACGTGAGAATAACAGTAAAAATATATTTTTTCTACAATTTTATGAACATCTTGAAATATTTATAATAAGGTTTATATAACTCCACTTCAACCAGTAAGTTTTAAAAAGTTACAAATGAATATATTTTATATTTGACTGAAACAATATATATATATATATATATATATAAATAATATATTTCAAAACCATACTTTCACCTATGATCGATTATCTTTCTAAATATAATTAATTTTCTAAATAATTGATTCGACTTTGATTTAATTATATTTTTTAAAAAATTCTTAGTTGTGCATATTTAATCTGATTAGATCTTTATTATAACTAATTCGTCTTCCTTATATTTTATGTATTTAGTTGATTAGATAAATTATCTTGTATAAATTTTTCTGACATACTTGCACAACTAATTAATTAGGAGAAACATTAATTAATTGTATTCTTGACAGTTGTGGAAATAAAAAATAATAACTATTGTTATCTAATGTAATTGGTCAAGTCATAGTGAAATGTTTTTTATAAATATTTTTTGAGACTGTCTTTAAAAAAAAATATTTTAAAAACTCATACACTTTGAAATATTCATATTTTACAGAAATATACATTTTAATATTTTAATTACATTTAATTAATTCAATTTTCTTATCAGTTAAATAATTCAATCCTTAGTATCCATTACAAACACATTAAAGTTTAAAAATACATATTTCATAATTTAGATGAAATAAGATTATCCAAGCACATTAAAGTTTAAAAATACATATTTCATAATTTAGATGAAATAAGATGTAAATTTCAAGAGATTAATACTGAGTCTATTAGTATCAATTCTTTCTTTCTTACAGTGAACTATGTTTTGATTAAAGAAATATTCTTCTATCATGTTTGTCATGTTTTAGTTTAAAGATAATTTTATCCTACATATATTAAATTGACATTACATAGTCATTGGTGGTGTTTTCTATTCGACTCTTGTAAAAGATTAGTCATTAACGGTGTTTTTTTTTTATAGATTATTGCAAAAGATTAGCTATTGACGGTGTGTTTTGTTCGACTCTTGCAAAAGATTAGCTATTGACGGTGTTTTTTGTTAGACTATTACAAAAGATTAGCCATTGACGATATTTTTTGTTCGACTCTTGTAAAAGATTAACCAGTGTTTTTTTGACTTTTGCAAAAGATTAACTATTGACGATATTTTTTTCTTACACTCTTTGAAAAGATTAGACAAGTATTGTGTTATATAATTCGAGTACATTGTTAGCTAAAAAAACACCATGTCTTTGTATGCATAATTTGTACTAGTAAAAAGTTAAGGTATGAAAGCCAGGTCCATAATTAATTGCACGCTCAACCGTTACCAATAGAGTTCTATCAAGTGACATGATGTGATTATAGGTAATGTGATAAAATTAAAATTAAGTCAAACTAACTGATTTTGATAATTATAAAATTATATTGATATATATTTTTTAATAATATTGTAAAATTTAGCAATTTGCATTGGAATCATAATGAAACTGTTCACATAGTTTTTTCCTTTAATTATATACAAACAGTAATATTTAAATTATTTTATAAAACTGTAAATAAATAAATATAAATATCCAATATCAGTTGCTGTCCTCTTTTCTGGGAAAAAGAAAAACACGCATTCTGTATAAAATGGAATTCTTGTTCTTGAGCGGAGTTGGGGCTTATCCTGTTGAATTTTAAACGCAGATATCAGATTCTGGTCCCTTCTTTGTCACAATGATGTCATATCTTCTATTCAATTCTCTTCCCAAACACATTAAAAAAAAGCAAAATCCAAATACTACTAATATTCCCTTAGAAGTGGAGTAAGTGAATTTCACAATAAAATTAGTGCAGTTCCAAAAATAATAAGAAAGATAATATAATAATTTGTAGGAAACATTTTTGTGGGGGTGAAATTAATGCAGTACCCTGTTTGTCTATCTAGTAAAAAACATGTCAAAAAATAAAGTTCTTGAAACAGAATAGCATTTTGTATCAATAGTCTCTGTTCCCACTTTCTCTGGTCAAAAAATGGCTCCGAGATTGGTGAAATCTGGGTCGTTCCGTCGCGGTTTGGCGGAGAAGAAGGAGAGGCTTCTCTCAGGAAAGAGTAGCAGTGATATTTCTCAGATAGGGATTGGCATGACGACACAAGAGGAAGAACAATCGAGGATGGTGAAGTGGTGGAACACGGTCAAGAGTGTAACAGGAAAAGCATGGGAAATGGGTCGCTCTGATCCAAGAAAGATTATCTTTTCTGCAAAAACGGGTCTTGCTTTGGCCCTTCTTTCACTTTTGCTTTTCCTCAAAGAACCCTTCAAGGATATGAGTCTTTACTGTGTCTGGGCCATTCTTACTGTCGTCGTAGTCTTTGAATTCAGCATAGGTATACATATACCTAACTAGAATGCAATTTCAATTTATTTTCTTTAAAGAATAAATTGTTTTTCATGGTTGAGAAACTGTAGGTGATGTTGATCCTCTTCTAAGCTTCAAATCCTTTTCATGTTTTAATCTTCCAATTAGTCCAATGTTAATTAAGTTGTGATCAAACATAATGCAGGGGCTACTCTGAGCAAGAGCTTAAATGGTGGATTGGGGACCGTGTTGGCTGGAGCACTTTCTCTGGGGATGGCAGAGTTATCAACATTGGCTGGGAAATGGGAGGAGGTTATAATTATTATATGCATCTTCATTGTAGGTCTGGTTTCACACTACTTTCATTTCATTTTTTGTTTGTGAAAAAACTTTTGTTTTATGATCCACATAAGTGTTTTCTGACTAGAAGTGTGAATGATATGCTAGGATTTTCTGCTACCTATACAAGACTATACCCTTCTTTCAAGCCTTATGAATACGGGTTCCGCGTGTTCTTGATAACGTACTGTTTCATTACTGTATCCGGGTATCAAACAGGGGAATTTGTTGATACTGCTATAAATAGATTTGTGCTCATTGCTCTCGGTGCTGCTGTGTCTTTGGGTGTAAATATCTGTATATACCCTATCTGGGCTGGAGAGGATCTGCATAATCTTGTCATAAAAAATTTCATGGATGTTGCAACTTCTTTGGAAGGTATTGTTCAATGTCATCTTCATCATCACATTTCATTCCCCGTTAATACCATTTGGTTTGTTGCTTCTGAAACATGTTTCCTAGGTTGTATGTATGACAGTTAAAAAAAGTTTTCTTAAAATGCATATCAGAATAAAAGAATCTACTTTATGTTCAAATTTACCACAATAAAAACTAAGGAAACTGATCAGTATTTCAAATATCAGTGTTTTCTTGAATTGTGGAACTAAAAGCAAACAAAAGTAACCCATTGTAAACATTGGGGGGCGTGCAGAAAAAAGAAGAGGGAGTGACACTGGTATTGTCGAGTAGAATGTCTTTTTATAAAATAGTACATCAATCAACTATGGTTAGAAATTATCTTTATCTGATCCTAACTTTTTCCACTTTATCCTGTGCTTAAAAGTATTTTTAAACTATTGACTTATCTTGTTCTTGTTTGTCATCTTCCATTGCCGATAATTATTTCTTGAAAATTTGAATTTTTTTCTTGACCAAGTCATGCAAGTTATAAACTTGTACCCATCCAATGTGAGGAGTTAAACGTATGCACCGAATTCAGTGCTAGAAACATATAGCAATATTTTACTTTAAAATTGACTATTTCATGATCCGGTAACTATTATAATGAAGTAAAGAACAATAATTTATAACGCTGTTGAGCTTCTCTCTCTTCACCAGGTGTTGTCAATAACTACCTTCATTGTGTTGAATATAAGAAGGTGCCATCTAAAATTCTTACTTACCAAGCTGCTGATGATCCAATTTACAATGGGTACAGATCGGTTGTTGAATCGACAAGTAAAGAAGATGCACTGGTACACTACACTTAGTTTTCTCTGGTTCATGAATATATCTTTGACATCATTTTGACTCGTTCTCATGTGCTGGTGATTGAAGATGGGTTTTGCTATCTGGGAACCGCCACATGGTCATTACAAAATGCTCAAATATCCATGGAACAATTACGTGAAATTAAGCGGGGCTCTTAGGCATTGCGCATTCATGGTCATGGCTATGCATGGATGCATACTTTCTGAAATACAGGTTCTTGTCTGTGAACTTTCTGATAATAGTTGTTAGAAAACCTCTTGAACTTTTGTTCTTCATTAAGATGAGTGTTCAATAGTCATCTGAATTCCCTTTTCTTTTATAAACAAACGATTTTTCTAGATATAACCTGTGTTATAGAAAATTTAAGATTTCTAAAAATTTATCTGTTGTGTTCCTTTTTCCTGAGTTATTATTATTCATACGCGTGTCTTAACTTCATTTTGTGATACATAGGCCCCAGCTGAGAAGAAACAAGTTTTCTGCAGTGAGCTTCAAAGGGTAGGTTCTGAAGGGGCAAAAGTGTTGCGTGAACTTGGAAACAAAGTTCAAAAGATGGAGAAACTAGACCGGGAAGACTTGCTGTATGAAGTGCACGAGGCAGCAGAGGAACTGCAACAAAAGATTGATAAAAAATCTTACCTTCTTGTGAATTCAGAGAGATGGGAAATTGGAAACCGCCCAATAGAGGATGAGGAGAGTGATCTTCAACAACAAGGCCTATTGAACATAGACGAAGAACGAAATTTTCTTGAGCACAAGTCTCGTAGTGAAGCAGTACTTGATCTCAGTACAGTTGAAGTCCCACATTCTTGGGATGGAAATTTAACTCTAGGCAATAACTCTGCTGTGCTTGCAACCAATGGCTCTGAAAACATGCCCAGGAAAGAGATATCTTGGCCTGCTCATGTTTATTATCATAAATCAGATGGCGAGGTCAAAGAGGGTGAAAAGCTAAAAACTTACGAAAGTGCTAGTGCTCTATCTCTAACAACATTTTCATCGCTGCTGATTGAATTTGTAGCAAGGCTTCAAAACCTGGTGGATTCATTTCAAGAACTAAGTGAAACAGCAAACTTTACTGACCCTAAACAAGAACCATTAAAATCCAATGGGTTTTGGACCAGGTTGTTTAACTGCTGAAAATTTAAGGACTGAAGCTTGGAATTGGTCGTGTCAATAGCTTCATCTAGCAGAGTCTGACATACTAAATGAGAATCCGCAGTACTGTTTCTAAACTACTTTAGAAGGTTGCTAAACTAGTATGTTTATGAATGATGTCATTTAATAAGTTTTATCTTCTTACAAAATTTGAAATCTGGAATATAATTTTTGTATTTCAGATTGTATAGTTTGTAATACAATTTTCTTTTGTATTCTGAATTACACCATCCAAACTATAATTTTGTATTTTGAATAGTGTAAATCGAAATATATTTTTTTTACCTCAAATTAAGAGGTGAGGAGGTGCATGATTTATTTATTTTATTAAGGGTATAATAGTTATTTTGTTGGATATGTAGCGGTGCAGGGAGAAAGTATGAAGATGTTGGAAGAGTCACCCCATTTGAAGTTTTTTGATCTTCATGAATTAAGTGGTTTCTTCATCCAAATTAGACTTTCTTCCATTTTAAAATTTACAACATATAATATCAATAAGGTCTGCATATCTATATAAAAATAAATAAACTATGATCTTTAAAAATTATTGAACAATATATTCTAGGTATATTAATAAAACAACACTAATGAGATTTTTTTTTAAAACTAGTTAGTGAGAAGAAATTTTTAACTGAGAGTTATCTTAGTGAGGCGAGGTGTTGACGTGAAGAGACTACGGGGATTGCATTATGCACCCCACAGTTTGAACGTGCACCCCTGTAATTTTAAAAAGTTATTAAACTCAACTCAAAAAGTATAACATAATCAATAGTAAGTTTAGGGTGAAAGGGATTCATATAATGATAGGTGGAGAAAAAATAGAAAATAAAACCAAAAAAATGGAAATAATTTTTCATTTTTTTTCTTTTTTTACAATTTCTTTTATTCTTTTAATTTTTTGCATACCTTTTGAAAAATACCATTGATCTATCTTAAATTTAGAACGAGTTGTTAAAGATTTGATGAATTGAAGAGTGTCTTATATTTTGATCACGAGTTTGGAGTAACTTGTCATAAGTTCAAGATAGCTGAGGGTCCATCTTCTGCATATGGTTGGCAATGAAAGTCCAATCCATAAGTTTCTTAACATGTCGTCTCGGCTTAAACCCATTTACGTGCAGGTAGATCTCATGATTACACCGTCTATAATAATATAGGAAGGATCAGCATACATAAGTTCAACAATTAATATATTCATATTGCATTTTATAGACATGTCATGGTCTTTGAGACAATTTATTAGTCCAATCTCTATAATTTTCTTAGAACATTTAAGTGGACAAATTAAAGCATTAATGAGACATCAATTATAATAAATAAAACTAACCTTCTAATAATAATTTTCAAATCATATCTCAATTTCTGCTTACAATTAAAATTATAATGAATTATAATTAAATAATTTATTATAATAAAATAAAACATAGGTGTTATACCATAAAAAATAAAAAAACAAGTGTCATTTTATTAAAATATAAAAAAGCGGTCTTTTACTTAAAAATTAAAACAATGAAATTTAAATTTATAAATATTTAAGGACAGTTAAGATAAATTTCCCTGATAAAATCCAATAAATACACTTGGTTTTATTTTAGTTTTATTTTTAGGAACCATTAATAAATATCCATATCTTTCTTCTGTAAAAAGACAAAATGTGAATGATTCCCAAAAAGAAGCATTTGTTGTTGTTGCAATTTTGGCTCAGCCTGTGACGTGTCCAATTCTAAAACCCCAACAGTTCATGCAACCGAAACTGCTCTATTCTTTGTCCCAATCATGTCATGTCCCAAACCCTCCCGTTGATTCCTGTTCCTTAAGAAACACAAGTGAATCACTCCACCACCACAAAGATCGAAGATTTTTTTTTTCTTTTGAAAAAACTATTTTGTGAGGATGCAAATAATGCACTACAAACAAAATGCAAAACCTGATTACGATTTTTTCTTTGGAAAATAATCTTCTTTTTCTTTGTATATATCAACTCATCACAGCTTCGCTACTAGATAGGTATTTATCCGTTGAATAAATACTCTTTTTCAAGAAGAACAATATTGTATTTATAAACTTCTGGCTCTGGTAAAACCGTTACTGTAAATTGAAGTTGGAGTCTTTCATGAAAAATGGTTTAAGAGGAATCCAATTTATTTGAATATCCATGTGGTTAATATATTTCAGTTATAACTTCACATGTACACTCTTCACATGTGAGTGAGAAGAACTCAAACGGAATAGCATTCATTACCTTATCACTCATCTTAGTCTCTATTCGGATGGCTACGAAGTTGGTAAAATCGGGTTCGTTTCGTCACGGTTTGGCGGAGAAGAAGGAGAGGCTTCTCTCGGAGAAGAGTATTAATAATATTTCTCAGATGGGGATTGGCGTGGTTTGGATGCAAGAGGAAGAACAGTCGTGGATGGTGAAGCGGTGGAACACGGTTAAGCAAGTGGCTGAGAAGGCATGGGACATGGGTCGCTCTGACCCCAGGAAGGTTATTTTCTCTGTAAAAATGGGTCTTGCTCTGACCCTTATTTCGTTTTTGATCTACCTCAAAGAACCCTTCAAGGATATGTTCCGCTACTCCATCTGGGCTATTCTAACTGTCGTCGTAGTCTTTGAATTCAGCATAGGTATTATTCTAACTATAACTCTGTAACTGCTCCCAATATAAAAATATTTATATATATGCTTGCAATACTTAATCTTTTCTTTCGGTGGTGGGGTACTCCTTTTCTCAGTCAGTGCGTGTTAGATGTTAATATAAAACCGTAACTATTACTGTGTAGAATGAATTCATGGATTCCTTAAGCTTAAGCTTGAGGGTTTATATGATAAGGATCCGTCTGAGAATAGTGGTAGAAATGTACTTGAGGATTAGGAATTAAGGGTTTAAGAAAAAAGTATTTTTTTTGCAAGGTTGAGAAATTGTAGGTGATGTTAATTCTGCTGTTATTTTAGTGAATAAAGTATGGTCGTTATTTATGGGGCGTGTTTTTGGGACAGTGAGAAGAAAACTTATTAAATAATTGGCCTGTCGGGCCACCTTTTATTCTGATTGTCTTCCTTTGTATGTCCCTAAATTCAGTAGCTGTCATTGTTTTTTCAATTTTGATATCTATAGTTTCATCATAAATCCTTTTCATGTTTTCCATTGGGTCAAGGGGGAAATGTGTATCTATATTCTATTCTATCTATGGCTTAAATTCATAGTAAATTATAATAAAACATGATGCACTAGTGCAGGGGCCACTCTGAGCAAAGGGTTTAACAGAGGATTAGGAACTTTGTCGGCCGGAGGACTTGCTCTGGGGATGGCAGAGTTATCAGAATTGGCTGGAGATTGGCAACAGCTTATGATTATTGTAAGCATCTTCACTGTAGGTATGGTTTCACTTTCACAATCACTTTCCTTTCATCTCTTGTTTGTGAAAATATGTTGTATCCAAAAGTGCATTTAAGACATATTTATTTCTGGTGTTCTGACTAGCTGTGTGATTGATCTAACAGGATTTTGTGCCACCTATGCAAAACTATACCCTACTTTGAAGCCTTATGAATATGGGTTCCGCGTGTTCTTGATAACGTATTGTTTCGTTACTGTATCTGGGTATCGAACCGGGGAGTTTCTAGATACAGCTATAAAAAGATTTTTACTTATTGCACTTGGGGCTGCTGTATCTTTGGGAGTAAATATCTGTATATACCCTATCTGGGCTGGTGAGGATCTGCATAATCTTGTCACCAAAAATTTCATCGGTGTTGCAACATCTTTGGAAGGTATTGTGCAATATTTTATTTATCATCTTACTAATTACCATTTAGTTTGCTGCTTCTCAAACTTTTTTGCTTCTTTGGTTGTATGTTTTCTTTTTTCCAGGTGTGGTCAATCACTACCTTCAATGTGTTGAATATAAAAAGGTGCCATCTAAAATTCTTACTTACCAAGCTGCTGATGACCCGGTTTACAGTGGCTACAGATCGGCTGTTGAATCTAAAAGTAAAGAAGATTCATTGGTATTGTTTTCTTGCTTCAGTTTTCTCTGGGGCATGAATACATGTTCATCATTATTTTGACTAATTTGAACATGCTGGTGATTGTAGCTGGGATTTGCTGTCTGGGAACCACCACATGGTCGTTACAAAATGTTCAGTTATCCATGGAAAAATTATGTGAAATTAAGCGGGGCTCTAAGGCATTGCGCATTTATGGTCATGGCTATGCATGGATGCATACTTTCTGAAATACAGGTACTTTTTGTCTCTGAACTTTTTGATGATAGTTGTTAGAAAACCTCCGAAAAGACTTTTGTTTTTCATTATGAAGAGTGTTGAATAGTCATGGGAATTCACTTTTATTTTATTTTCGCAAGTGTCTTATATCCTTTATTTGAATGTCAGATATGAACCACGCATGTTTCATACAAAATATTATTTAAACAGAATGCATAACAAATCATGAAATTGAAACCTTTGACTCAACCTAGTATGTGCATGACTCTTTTTTTGTGATACATAGGCCCCAGCTGAGAAGAGACTAGTTTTCCGTAGTGAGCTTCAAAGAGTAGGTTCTGAAGGGGCAAAAGTGTTGCGTGAACTTGGAAGCAAGGTTAAAAAGATGGAGAAACTAGGTCCAGGAGACTTGCTGTTTGAAGTGCACGTGGCAGCAGAGCAATTGCAACAGAAGATTGACAAAAAATCATACCTTCTTGTGAATTCTGAGAGCTGGGAAATTGGAAACCGCCCCAGAGATGATGAGGAGAGTGATCCTCAACAACAAGGCCTCTTTAACACAGACGAAGACAGAAAATTTCTGGAGTGCAAGTCTCTTAGTGAAGCAGTACTTAATCTGAGAACAGTTGAAGTTCCACATTCTTGGGATGGAAACGTAACTTTAGGCGATAACCCTGGAACTGATGCCTCTCCAAACATGTTCAGGAAAGAGATATCTTGGCCTGATCAGGTTTACCACAAATCAAATGCAGTAGCCAAAGAGGGTCAAGAATCAAAAACCTACGAAAGTGCTACTTCACTGTCTCTAACAACATTTACGTCGCTTCTGATTGAATTTGTGGCAAGGCTTCAAAACCTCGTAGATTCATTCGAGGAATTAGGTGAAACCGCAAACTTTTTTGACCCACTCGACCGACAAGCACCAGTAGCATCACCTAGTTTTTGGACCAGGTTGCGTAACTGCTTAACATTCCGGAACTGAAACATAATTAAGATGTAATATATGATTCTAGAGTATAATGTTGAGTATTAGTTTTATTTATGCGCTATATTTAAAAATATAGTTACATATTAAATAAATTTTCAGTTTAGTATAACATGATGCAGTAATATGTGGTAGATCAATATAGAATATCATTTTATTGATAATCAACTATACTGATAGAGTTAAAATATTTATTTATTTAAGAGGGCAAAAAGTAAAAATTAATTAACAAACATAAATTAATATTTTAAAAGATTAATTACCTACTTAGTCTCATTATTTATTTACTTTATTCAATTTGATCTAATATTGATAAAAGGTTCAATAAAATTCCTCATTTTTAATAAACAAATCTTGACAATTTTAATTTACACATGATATATTTTATAACCAATGCATAATGACAATTTATAGAATTATCTATGTCTTTTCAGCAGACAAAAGTTTCAAACTAGGTGTATTCTGAAAAATGGACGGATTTGATTGAATTTTCAAAGAGTGACGATACATTTTTAACTTACAGGATTTTACTGAACATCGGACCAAATTGAACAAGCAAAACAAATAATAGGAAAGAAAAAAGTAATTAAGTTTTTTTTTTTAAATATATAATCAGACCAAAATTGTAAAAGAAAGTGGCAAATTAAGCCTTCGTTTACCGGAACATGATAAAATCCATAGGAGATGAATTTGAAAAAATATAATTTTCTTTTTATGTTAAACGTAAACATTTCTTGTCTCCGGAGGATTTGAAAAAAAGAGTTAAGAATGTTCTTTTTAGCCAACTAACAACCAACTAACCACAAAGGATCAATTTTATAGCTACGCCAACGCTTGCCCTCATGAATCAATACTTCCCTAAACACAGTCAAATTGGTTCATCATTGGCTGCTGATATAACCATAAAAATTTTCGCAAAATAACCTTAAGAGTGACTTTAAAAGAAGTTAACACTCAGATTTGGAAAGAATTCAAACAAGCTTCCTATTAAATTAAGGTTTTGGAGATTCCTTTAGTCTCGGGTAAGATATCTGTCGTTTTGTTGATCTAAACATTACAAGCTAATACACTATCAGCTGATACAAAGCATCTTATAGCTGCAGATTCTGATATGGGCACTTCATAGCCAACCAATTTATAGTATTGTAATTATTTATGCTGGAGCTAAACCTGAGTGAATTATGCTTGGATCGCTGTAAAGTAGTGTGGTTTTAGACTATTTAAGCTCATAATTGAGATTGCTTCTATTGGCATAAATCTTAGAAATCACTGCCTACAATGGCCAGTCCTGACAGAGTAATTTGCTGCTACGATTCCTTCAGCCTTCCATTGAACTCCATTCCACTTTAGGGTCAAGAAAATCATCAAGGGTAATTGACGAATATAGTTTTGATGATGGAATATTGATGAAGCACATGAGATTCAAGCTATATCAGAACAAGGATAAATGATGCAGACAAGACTTTGATGAAAGTTTTTCAAGTGTGGTTCCTACAGCCTTCTCATACCAATGAACTTGCAATTCAGGCACCTAGAGAATGTGCAGGCTGAGCAAAGTATTCATTTTTATTTGATTAGGATCTTTTACAATTTTAAGTCAGCTAGAAATTCAGGGCAGAGAAAATGATTAGTGATGGAAAATGTGTAGGATTGTAATTAACAACCAAACAAACAAGTTCTGGAACACCAACACAGTTACAAAGTAAATCAGGGATGAACTCACAAAAGCAATGAAGATTCAAGCATTCAAAAACAAGCACATGCATGAGTAGAAAACGCACAAAATGAATCCAAAAGTAGAAACAAGCAAAATCACTAACCAAAAGTAAAACCCTGAGTTACCTGGATTTGGAAGGAGAATGTTCAATCGTACAGTAGGAGCAGTGAAAGCTGTGGTTGTGGTGGCAGAAGCCTCGAGCAGCAGTATATTTCATCCATATATAATGTATGCAACAACAACATATTTTACAAGTGTCTTATATAGTGTTATAGCAAAAGTTACAAAAGAAAAAAGTAGGACAACTAAATTATAGTTTGGAACCATATCATGGTTTATCTCAAACTAAGATCAGTTTGATTCATTACAAGATTCCCTGAGAAAACGATTCCTGGGCACAGCAAACAAGTGCTTGGCTCTTGGTGTTGTGAGGCCAAATCTCTCATTCATATCCAACTCATCTGGGGTCATACCTCCTGGAAGTTCCCAACTAAAACCATGTACTAATTGAGCCACAATAAGTTTAACTGTTACTAAGCCTAGGTGTATTCCAGGGCATCCCCTTCGACCAAAACCAAATGGTATATATTGGAGGTCATATCCTCTGAAGTCTAAATTGCTATTGACGAATCGCTCTGGATAAAATTCTTCAGCATTATCAGACCATATCGTAGAATCTCTTCCCATTGCCCATAAGTTTATTATGATTCTTGATTTTTTCTCAAAGAAATAACCCTGAACTATAGCATCCTCTGTTGACTCTCGGGGAACTAATGGTCCAGGAGGATGTAATCTCAAGGTCTCCTTCATCACAATATCCAAGTAACTTAACTTGGCCAAATCATTTTCCTCCACTAATCTGTTCCTTCCAACCAAATTATCTAGCTCATCTTGAAGGTTTTTCATCACTCTAGGATGCCTTAGGAGCTCGGATAATGTCCACTCTACCACAGTTGCAGAAGTTTCATACGACCCAGCAATCATATCTAAAAGTATAGCCTTGATGTTAGTTTCATCAATGACATGGCTTTGTTCATCATAAGGATCGATAGGCTGGTACATCAGCGAGAGTAATATGTCTACGAAGTCCTTATGGTGCTGTTCATTTTGTACTTCATGCTCCTTTATTATCTTCTCTAACACTTGGTCAAGTGCTGTACTAATTTTCTTGTAACTTCGATTTAATCCCTGGTAATAAAAGTTAAATTACTTATTCACGTACAAGAGATTCAAAGTAACACTCAATTATTATGTATATACCTGAAGATCTAAAGGACCAAGCCAAGGCAAGTAATCCGTTATATTGAAAGCACCAGTGATGTTCATCCCGTTCTGAATCAACCCCTTCAAATCAAACTCATCGTGCTTGTTACACCCCAGCACCATTTTGTACACGATATCCTCCACAACGTCGTGCACCACCCCGCTAAGGTCCAACGCCTCCCCTCTTGCGGCGCTTTCCTCCACCAACTTCATTGCCAGCTCCAGCTCCCGCTTCCTCAGCGGCGCGAAGGACTCCACCTTCGACGCGCTCAGAAGTTGGAGCGTGCACACTTTCCTCATGTGCCGCCAGTACGGGCCGTACTCCGAGAACACCAACCCCTTCGAGCCGTAGCCGAAGTACTTCGACGCTTCGAGTATTGGACGGCTGGCGAAAACGGCGTCGTGTGGTTTCAGGAAGTGTTGGGCGGCCGAGGAGGAGGAGAGGACGACGGTTGGCACCTGACCCAGGCGCATGGACATGATGGGCCCGTATTTTTGAGCCAGGGCATGGAGCGTGCGGTGGGGGAGCTTCCCCAGCATGTGGAGGTTACCGATGACCGGGAGGGGCGGTGGGCCTGGCGGGTGTCTCCGGTCATCTTTGGTGCGGTTTCGACGCAGGAAGAAAATGGAGAGAATAGATGTTATTATGAAGGTGGAAAGAAGGAGAAGAAGAGGGATTGAAGCAGACATGGTTGGTTGATTCATCGTATCAGACTGCTTCCGCTTAAGCGCGGTGCATCGTTGACTTCAATGCTCTCACCGTTCTTGTCAAAAGATCGTAACTTTTGGTTCAGCCGCCATAGTTGTAGCTAATAAATATTTGTTTCTTTGTTTATTTGATGAAAAAAAGAAACAAAAAGAGAGAAGAGTAATATATAGAAGAGTGGAATGAAAACTTTGTTTAGTTTCAGAAGATCGTAGAAGGTTAGAATTAAGGAGAGGGGAAGAAGAGTAAAACAAGAATGATCTTGCCTATAAAATTTTCATGCAGATCATACTCTTTTTTTTTTTTTTTTTTTTTTTTAAAAAAAAAA
>Ga0209489_107724_pt1 | contig 15611 bp, 9 predicted proteins | sample SiratrowhiteBW_FD_187527 | JGI IMG/M metagenome (GOLD analysis project Ga0209489, IMG submission 187527) | Root nodule microbial communities of legume samples collected from California, USA - Siratro white BW (SPAdes) (version 2) | ecosystem: Host-associated > Plants > Roots > Nodule | place: USA... | reverse complement strand
AAATAATATATATATATATATATATATATATATATATATATATATATATATATATATGAAAAATGCTGAAGGACTACTACATTTTGGTTTGATTGAAAAGAAGAGAAAAAGTAGAAAGAAAGTATCAATATTATAATAAATAATGAGATGAAATAAATAAATAAAAGAGAAAGATAATGTATGTTTGTCACATCCCTTGATTTACTCCTTGTATTTTCTATTAATTAACATTTTCTAGTTCAGGCACAAAATATAAAGAAGTTAATATTTTTGTAAAAGTAAAGAAATTAATGATAAGATTAAATTATTATTCTTTTATATACTTTAACAATTATTTCCTAAAATGAAAATTACCAATTTTACAAAAAAAAAATAATATTCAGAAGTGCAGAAAGAAAAGGATAAAACTGAAAAAAAAAAGGAGTAATACATGCTTTCTTAACATTCTACAATAAAACAACTTAGCAAAAAGAACTAAAACAATATAATTGTTTTACAATACAGGGAACACTTCCTTTTTATTGTCCCTATCATTTAAATATGACAATTTATTGCAACATAAAATTAGGGGATAATACATAATAATAATAATAATATATTTTCTTTTATGAATAATGACTCTAAATTTCTCAGAATAGTTATCCACTTAAATAATTAGAGGGCCATATGTGAGGGCCATATGTGTCATCGTAGATTCCACAAACAATTATTCATTTTTCACAAACAAACAACAACTTAAGCCCAAAGGAGTTTGTTAGTTGGATTAGTCATGCATCCTGGGTAGATTAGTCAACAACTACTTTACACTCATGTTCACTTTCAGGTTGGCTTGTCTTTTCCTTTTTATGATTAATGATATAAATTTAACAAAATTAGAAAGAATAATTAACTTTAAATATTGACTTTTATAGTGATTATATAATAGAACATATAATTATAATTTTTATAATAAAAAATCACCTTATGATTTTAAATTTTTATAATCTCACCTAGTGGGGTCTAATCCAAACCATATGTGTGTCCCATTCAGAACTGGTTAAGAGGTGAAAGACAATTTATGACACAGCTTGATGGCAGGTACAGTGATATTAATGACAATAATATATCTCTCAGAATATTTAATCATAATCTCCAATTAATAATCCAAATATCCTATTAATCAGTATTCTCAGGACAGTTAAAAAGACTTCCAACAAATTTATATAGCCACATTAAAAATTATAAAAAATATTTCTCGGGCATGTCCATATAAAACCCTTTCTCTGGTTAACATTTCCTACAACATCTACAATGACAAATCCTCTTGAGAGTTTGTTATCAATAAAAATATTATTTTAATAAATATTTTACATATAATTTTTTAAAATTGGAAAAAAATTGTTTATATGAAAAACTCTTTTGAGTTAAAAAATTTATTATGAGACCATATTAAAATAATATTTTCTTAATAAAATACATTTAAAAATCTCATCAAATTGGGTAATAAAGATGAAAAAAGAATATTTTTTTAGAACAAATTACAACAACACTTCTTAAAATTTTCCCAAATTATATATATTTATACATTCTTTTTTTATTATTTGAATAGTCTCCCTTATTAGCACTATAACTGTGTTCTAACCTTAAGAAGTGCATATATAATATAAGAAGTGTGATGATATGAAGTTTTTAAGAGAAAAGAAAATTGTGTAACTTGTTGAACTTTTACAATGATAAATGTTCTAGACAAAACTTGTGGGACATACCAAAAGAGAAATGATAGTTTGCAGAGGAATACCAAAGCTACAATGTGCACTAATGCAGTGGAATTTTGTGTTTTTTTTCCTTTGGGTATATCTTCTAATTGTGACATTTCAACCATTTCTACTAACTTAGCTTTGTTAGGTTTCAATTATTATTATTTGTTGTAGACTTAAGGGATGGATTAGGTGACATGATTAAACCTTAATATATTAATCAATAATGTCATATATATTGGAGGTCAACAAGACAGAGCAGTTATGTATATAAGGTAATAAAATTTGTATTCTTAAAATATTTTTGTGGTGGTATTTTAGGGTTATATGTTTTTTTTTTTTTTATCTTTCAATAAGAAAATGTTTAATTTTATCTTCTTTAACAATTAACAACCTCTTGTTATATCTTATTATGAAAATGTGTGATATAGTTCCTTTCCTTATAAATGGAAGATTGAAAAGAGATGATTCCTTTCTGGAAATAAAAATATATGATGCATTTCTATAAATGAAGAGTAGTTTATTTAGAAATTAAAAACAAATATTCTCTCAGTTATTTAATTTATTTTAGAAATGAAAAACGAATATTTCCTCAGTTAAATACACTATTATTGAGTCTTTTAGTATAAAACTTGTAGAGAATAGAATATTTCTACTTTAGGAGTGACGTTAAATGTTTTTTTTTAAATAAACTAAAGAGAAAACTGTTATTTTAAAAATAAAAAATATTATTTCAAATGAAGAAAGTAATAAATAACTGTGTCAATTCACGAGTGTTTCTGAACGTGTACATCAACATTGCAGACTGTGCCACCAAAATAATAAATAAAACTAAAACAAAAAATAAAAATAAAATCTGTGGGAACACAAAAGTAGACAAAAGCAAGAATTGGGGGCATAAAAGAAAAATAACGATGACAATGTGACACTAATTTTTTTCACAATTTCACTACACAACCAATATTATTATTATTTTATTTTAAAATATTGTTTATATTTATTTTTATTAGTTAAATATAATATTTTATTGTTAAAAAGAGTTCTAAGTAGAAGTAAGAGAAAAAGGTGAATATGAAATAATTATTATTGATTCGAGTGAAGAAACACTGACTACACTACACACTCTATTGCATGTGAGCAGAGTTTTCAGACCAAAGATTCGATTCCTTTTGGCATGCATCATTCATTATCATTACTATATGTATCTGACCACTTTCTATCTCTTAATTAATTACCCTTTTCAAACAATAATATTCAAAATTGAAATAACCCTTTTAATTATTAGATAGGTAGTGGGATAATGTTCTAATTAGGAGTTAAATTAGAGATTCGTTACAAGTACACTGTTTGACCATTACTATTTTCCATCCATTTTTTAAGTAGATTTGATCTCTTATTAGGTAAACAATAATATTCAAAATTGAAATAACCCCTTTTCAATAGAGATTAATTATTCACGGAATTAATAAATACTTCTTAGTAAAGGATTGTCACCGTTAATAAAAAATTAGAATTTTTGTATGGGATTTGAACTTTTTTGATACTTCACAGAGAAGAATAATGATTGCTTTTCAGTAGAGTGAAAATCTGATGCACAAAAGGAGAAGAGTTTAATTGAATGAAGGAATTTTCAGCTTTAAACTTTGGTTAAAGAAAAAGGTTTAGGCTTGCAATGTAATCAGATACCTAATTACGTAACGCCAAAGCAATACACAAAAAAAAAATCAAATACAAAAAAGACAAAAAGCAATGAGAAAACAACAATTGATGATGATAATAAGTGGTATCTGAAGAAAAGAATTGTGAAACACTCACTCTTATACAAGATATTTTTTATTAGATAAAGTTTATTCATTATCTACACTACATAAATAAAATCAGAAAAAAAAAGGAACAGACAAATTTGTAAATTAACTAGATTTTTAAGGGTTTAATCAGCTATTATCTACATCTAAAAGAAATAATTAGTATACGATGCTGAACCATCACATCAATGGAAGTAGTCTCAATCAATATAATTAGTATTTAAAAATAATTTTTTATTCAAAAGTTCACCATAAATTATGAATTATGAATGAATTATCACGTATCAAGAAAATATTAATAATTAAAACCAGCATTAAATTGGATAGCATGAAACATGTAATAATTTCTGTTCATCATAATGATATTTTTGTAAATTGCAATAATAATAATAATAATTGTGGAAGCAGAAATTTAGAATTCTGATGATGTTATAGGAAGAGGGTGGTGGTATTTGTACTTACCCTAGAAAGGAGACAAATCATGGACTGCATCTGATTCCTCCCCACAGAGTCACCAACAAAGGCCATGGATTTGCCCTTAACAATTTCCAAGAACTGAAAGGGGTTGAAGATGGGAAGTTCACACTCACTAGGCTTCCATCTCCACTTCATGAACTCAGAGTCAGGTCTTCCATACTTCATGCAATTCTGGTGCTCATGAATGGCCCAACAAGTCTTGTTGGTGTAGTATGGTGCCTTAGGGTTTGGCACCCACTCCCCTGTGAAAATGTCACACCTCTCCACATATGTTGATGGAAGGCTATCATCATCATCATGAGAAGAGGCTTGAATGTGCTTGTACTTGTGCTTCACCTTCAAGAGTGATGATGAATGATAGCTCAAAAAAGGGTACCACAAAGGGGTGATGGCAAGTGCTAGGATCACCAAGATTGCTAGCAAGGTCACTTTTGGGATCATGTGCTTTGTGGTGGTGGTGGTGGTATTGGTGTTCCCAAAGGGATGCAAAATTTCTTGGAACTTCATGATGATGATGGAGAATGAGAGAAGAGAAAGGGACAAGAAGAGGAGGGAAATAGAATAGGTCATTAAAGGGTTTTGTTGTTCTATATAGTGTGTGTGAAGTGGTTTAGAGTTGTGTGTGAGTTGTGATTTTTGTTTTTATTTATTTCTTTATTAGATTAGGTACAAAAATTATTGTTAATTGATCTGTCATTTATTATTGTTTGTAGAGAAACTCCTCATTCTTGAACTGTTGCACATTAAATGCATAATCGGTTATTAGTAAATAGTTTATATAATCACTTAATAATAGTATTAATTGTAATTAATATTTATGGAACATAATAATGTGATACTTATGTCTTTTCTATTTATATACTTCGATTTCAAATTGTTTCCAAAAAAAAGTAACTTTGCAAAAAATTACTCGTTATCTTAAATATTTATTTCTTTAAAAATGGTATAAATTTAAATGAAGGTAATCCTTTCTTTTAAAGTTGTTAAAGATGATTTGATTTTTCTTTCTCTTTCTCAATATGGTAGTAACATTTTTTATTTTTTATTCATTAAATTTATGAAAAAAAAATCAGAAGTTTGTTGGTTAGTGAATCAGGTCTACGGTTTTGTAGTTTCTGTAGAGTAAAGAAAATATAAGGCGAAAATTGAATTGCGCTTCAAATGATTATCTTTGATTTTTTTTTATTAAATAAAAGGCTATGAATTTTGATTGATATTTTATTCTTAATTTTTATAATATAATATTATTAGTAAAATAATTAATAATGATATAAATATAGTTGTAATTTAATAAAAATAAGTATAAATATCTAAAATGAAAATAAATTATATGATAATAATTCTTTTATTATTATGAAATAATAATTATATTTAAATTTCATAATAAAATAATTTTTAAAATTTTAATTTTATAGTTTAAAAAATTAATCTTCTCAAACAATAAATTAATACATTTTATTTATTTTAAAAATAATTACTAATTTAATATTTACATAATTTTTAAAAAAATATTATTAATTACATTTTATTTTTAATTATAAGAATAATTTTGTAATTTTTATAATTTTAAATATTAAATTTTATTATATCTATCACATCATTCATAAATTTTTACAAACTTTTCTTTTAAATCTTATCGTCCTTTTATTAATTCAGACAATCAAATTTTTTATACACTTTTATCTCAAATCAACTCAAATTTACTCATTCAAATCTACTTCTTAATCCAAACACACTTAATGTATCCTCATTTTGTTTAGTAGAGACAGGAAAATATAATCGCTTTTAATATAATCAAAAGTAAACTTTTTCAAAAATCTAGTTCATTGATTTGAAGATCAAAGAGAAACTCCCTACACACTTAAGAAGTAAAGCAAGCAAACTTATCAAAATAAAACCCAACAATTTTAAAGACAAACAATAATGAAAAAAAGAATAGTTAAACCATAGAAAGAGATATAAAACAAAACAAAGAACATGACAAAGAAAAAATAACTTTAAAATACTATAGTAGTATTGATTAAATTGCTACTTTAAGTTAGTCGAACAAAACCAATTAATATCTAAATTCAATACTACTCAAAGTAAGAATATTAAAACGACAAAATGTTAGAATAAAATTGTCAATCTATATAAATCTTACCTAAGTTTAGAATAAATTGGATTAGAACTCAATTATATTTTCAAGTTAGTTTTCTTTATCTTATTTATGATTGCAATTCATGGAATTTGGGCTTTTCAAGTTCTTTTGATTTGCTTTTTCATTTGCTTTGATCTATTTAAACAATTAGAAAAGAAAGAAAGAAAACTCTAACAAAAATAAGATCAATATATAACTCAAACGTTAAACTAAACTAATTACAAATTGTAATTAATAAACATTATTAGACATTACACATTATTAGAGAACATCATCAATAATCAAGGTTTTATAATCAACCAGACAAAACAAATTAGTCACCAAATGTCAACCAAATTAACGATTGGAAAAACAATTAGCAATGAAAATTAGATTTATTGAAATCAATTGACTTCAATTATGGCAATTACTTCATGCACCGCATCAATTGCTTCCTACACGCATCAATTTTTGAATATGACAATTATGCCCTTATGAATTTAAGAGGATGTAAGTGTTTTCAGAAGTAAACCAAAATTTGGAAAAAGAAAATATGCTTCCTGAAATAGATTTTTGAAAATATTTCAAATTTACTTTTCGGAGGAAAAAAAAAAAAAAAAAAACTCAACCAGAAGCGCTCAGAACTTTTGTGATTTCCTAAAATGTGCGGTGCACGAAGCAATTGCCTTCAATTATTCTTTACTTTGTCACCTCTCCAATATTTAAACCCCTACCATGGGGCTTAATAGCCCAGTTATAAAATTACTATTTGCACATTTTTTTACATAAAAATAAAATTAAATCTCTAATTTTTTAAAATTTATAACAAAGTAAACTCTACTTAATATTTATTTATTTAAATTTATTTAAAATCTTTTCTCTCAATGTTCATCAATTTCAAATCTCAATTAAAAAATGATTTAAGTCATGCTAAACAAAAATTCAAAAATATTTATATTGGTCAAATATTTTCTTACTTGTACCAATTATTTTATTTATAATATATAAAAATATTATGAAAGTCTCTTTAATAAAATCAAGATCGATGGCTATGTTTAACTATATTTTCAACATTTTACTTTTTTACTACCAAATTTATGTTTTTTATAACTTCACATCTGATATCCATTTCATTTGATATTTTTTCCAGTAATAATAATATATGCAAAGATTGTAAGTATTGAAGTCTTTTACAAGTTTTATAGCCACATTAATATACACGTTTTTTCATTTACAAACTTTTGACAACTCGGATTAAATAAAAAAAAAATACGCACACGTTCAAAATTAAAGAAGTCACAATTTTGAACATGGCGCAGAAAGTTTAGGATATGTTTAAGTTAACAATAAGTAGAATTATAAAATGGTATTATATTCATAATTATCTCTTAATTTTTACAAAAATGGATTGAATAGAAGAAACATTACTGTCACTCATTAATATTTTATTAATGAATTATTATCTTATTGTAATTATTTTATTTCTCTAATGATTCAAATATAATATTAATAATTACATCATTTTTAATTTAACATATGTATATGCAAGCGATTTTTCCTAAAAAAAGTTATAATATCCGAGAACAAAATATTGCGTAAGAAAGTTTATTATTCATTACTGCATTAAGTAATTTACACAACAAATATGTTTTCTCCTTATAAATCCAAATATATTTGTTAGTGAAAATAATTTTTATTTCCTTTATTTTATTATAACAACTACCTATCCTCTATTTATATAATAAACGTATAAGCTCTATATTCATACACCACAAAAAAAATAATACACACTTTTTATGAATAAATTTGTTCCTCTATATATAGAATTCTATTCTCATTTAGGTTCTCTTAGTTAGAATTACATTTGTATTAAATATTAAATTGATTAACTTTTCTTTTTTAATACATTTACATTATTTATTTTATTATAGGGTTTTTTTTTCATTATATGAATTTTGGTTTGGTTCTCATGTTTTATTGTATTTTGTTATATATATATATATATATATATATATATATATATATATATATATATATATATATATATTGCCGTGAAATATATGGTAATTAAGTAAGGTGACGACTTAGTTGAGATCTCTCTCCAATGCTATCTTAAATTATATGTTTTTTTATCATAAAAAGTTGTAGAAAGTTACATTGAAAAGGTTAAAAAATAATGTAAGAAAATTTTCATAAATATAAAAGTATTTAAGTTATAATCGAGTAAAAAAAAACGAAGTTTAATTTTTTATAACATGTGGAACTCAAATTTTTAATTCAGTTCAGTTAAATAAATAAGTTAAATTTGACTAGACCATTTTTTAATCAAGTCCAAAGTTGAAGAGTTTGATTAGACAAAATAACCCTTAGCAAAATATAAGAAAGAAGGGTAGGAGAGACAACACGAGAGCAAAAAAAAGGGAAAATTTGAGCGAACTTTTATGTAAAAGAGAAGTAAATTTTGAACTGCTTGTTGCATTTCTCTTGGCACTGAATCACTGTTAGAAGAGAGACTTCAATTGGTAATCTATCTTATGTGAAAACTTTCATTCTTTTGCTCGATCATTATATAAAATTTTTGAATTAACTAATTACGACTCATGTAATCAGTTGTAAAATTTTTGTTATATTTTTATTTTTATTTGATTGTTGATATCTGAGGTGTTGGTTACATGTGTTGTTTTTCTTTATTTTATTCCTGCATGCTACATGTTTGCCAAAATGCTTTAACCACTTAATCGTCATGTCTACTAGCTCCTATGTTTGGTTCTGGGGTATTTATTTGCAATTTCATCATCTCAGGTACCTCTAAATCTGCCAGTTGATATCAGGTTTCAGAGAAACGCTTCTAACATTCTTGCGGGAAATTTCACACAGAGTTGAAATATGATCAAATTACAATCGGTAGTTGGTTGCAAATCTAAAAAATATTATATAAGGTGTATTCTGGTAAGATTTGTTGAGTCTCTAGCTCTTTTCTATCATTCACAAATTTCTCAGTTTAAGATATCTTAGTTTAGAAGTTAAATAATATGTTAAAAGATTTTATATCGATTCAGGGTATAATTAAATTATAATATATGATTGAATACAAACTTTGATTTACATAGGATTTATCATATTGGTTTTATAGGATTGAGTTAGGTCTAAATAAATTTTCTAAATTATTTTTTAGGTATTAACTTCTATAGTATATGATGAATTCACATTCTCAGACTAAGTATGTGAGTTTTATTTCCCATCTATTTAGGTGAGCCTGAGTTTGAAAACAATAAGGCACACATGAATTTTAATCAATATAAACTAGTATGTTAAAAACACTATCAAAAAGTGTGTTGTCAATATTGTTTTCAGTAATTGGAACTCGCTCTTCATTTCACTCAGTTACATTGTAGATGATTATCTACCCATGAAACTAGCACACATATAGTTTTGTTCCAATAGACTTCCTTGATTGATTTTCTATTAGAAATGCTGAAAATGGAAGGTGTTAGCTCCCTGTGTAGAAAGAGACCTCATTTCTAATAGAAAATCGCTACTGAGTCTACAGGACCTTTCAAGCATAATTCATCTTTCCACATCAAATTACATGACAAAATTTGCCAATTACAATTTGCAAAAATAAAAAATCATAAATTTAATCAACAATTTTATGAGGTCTTTTTTTCAGTAGCAGATCTAACTCCTTCTACTTTCAACGTTTCTAGCAGAAAATCAGCCCATGTGTCTATAGGTCCTGGCAAACACCAATGCACACAGTCATTAGGTAGTGTAACTTTCTCATGTGGCCAGTGCCCATATTTATTTGGGTGACCATCTGGCCTCATTAACATCGCCTGTGTGGTGTCAAGTAACATGAATTTCAAACCTTTCTTTGTGGCTTCTTTTTCAGCACTTTTGAACTCCTCCAATTGTATGCTGTGTAACTCAAGATTGTAGCCCTCTAACCTTGTTTCATTACTCTTAAATGGCTTAGTTCTTACACAATTCCCACCTTTATCCCACACCCCATTCTCAAAATGAGATGGTGCATATGTTCTAAGAATTGTTACACCCTTGGGGTTTCCTAAACTCATGAGGGCTTTATATGTAGTCCTGAAAGCTTTCTTATAGCCATTGTGCCAGGTTACATGAGTGACATTTTTCCAGGAACAATATTGACATCCAACAATTTTTTGTTTCTCATAGAAAACCATTGGCCTCAAGAACCATTGTCCTGCATTGATAATGACATAGTCAAACTCTTTAATTTGAGCTGTCCATTTGTCATCAAACTCATCAAGATAAACATTGATGAGACCACCCTCTGAGTCAACTTGTTTAGATCTCACTAGATAGGGTGACCAAAAAGTAGCCATTGTGAAGTTGTAGTTTGAGTACTGCCATCTTTTGAAGGAAAAATCATCTGTGTATGACACATCTACGGGCCACTCTGCCTGAAAAATTGAAGAAGATTAACATCAACCTAAATAACTTTTTTTTAATTTTTGTAAATCTTATTTAAATTCTGTACAAGAAGGAAAAAGGTTATGCAGACACATAATTTTTTGAGAAAATTAAAATATTTCTTCCAAATATTCCTTTGATTTGGATTCAAAGATCAAGCTGAAAATAATCATGTATTTTTCAATTTTCTAAATAAATTTAAAAATTTATCTCATATTCTAGTTACATTAAGAAAAAATAAATGATGATTTGTAATGTCAAATATGAATGCATCAATCAAGTAATGATAGGAAAATTTATTCTTGATTATGACTCCATTAAATTTTAGCTAGTAATAATTAATGAAAGGCTTAGACAATTTACATATGGTTATAAACTCTTATTTAATCAATAGTAAAGTAACACTCAAAAAAATAATAGGAAGGGAGAGTAATGACATGTATTTTTTCAATTATATGGATAGAAAAGATGAATTTTTTTTTCCACAAGTTATGTTTGTATGTCAATATTATTGGATGTCAATTTGTATTTGTATACTTTTATACGTAGAGAAAATATTTTTTATATAACACAATGATGTTATAATAGCATTTTTGGTTCTCTAAGTATTCCAACACTGAACTGTTTCAATTATGATAATATTACATACAATTGGCTTTAGTTTCTAAGGTTCTAAGAGTGCCAATTAATGCTCAAATATCACACTCATGAGATTTTAGTTCTCCACATTATATCACTGCATTCTAATGGAATATTATACTAAAATCAAACCCAGATCCAATTAACATAATTGGAATATAAAGAATAAGCATCATCCATTGCCTTATTTATATAACCAAATTGATACAATTGGACCAAAGAGCTAAAATGATATAATTACTAAATGGTTGAACAAAATGCAGATAAGCTTAAATGCATATTGTTAAGATACTTATTAAGTGGTTGCTAAAACTAATCCTTTAACCAGAAAACATAACAGTTCTAAAAATGACTAGAAACTAGTTAAAAATAGAAAAGTGTGAATTGATATTTTACTAACTTTTAATTTTTTTTATAAATATTTTAAAATTAAATAAAATATAATCTATAACTATTAATAATAAAATTTAATTTTGTAACTGTTGTCTGATTCAATTTTTTTTCCTCTGATGTGTGTATCTACATTTTTATTACATTAAAATGACAGTTTTAAATATATATAATTTTATAAAAATGATATTAGAAATTATTAAAATAATAGAGTTTAGAAATATTATAACTTTGAAAGAACAATATTAAAATAAAAATAGTAGTGATCATATTTAAATAGAAAATTATGTATGTTTTTTAAATAGAGAGATTCTTCAATATTCACTTTATTATATTAAAAATTTATTTTTATTTATTAAAGGTAAAGTGGTCAAATTAAGAAATCATATTAAAAGTAGTTACCAAAAAATATATCATCTTCGTAAATTACTTATTTTATTAAATAAAAAATTATTTATTGAAAGATAAAATTATCTAATATAACACCAAAAATGGTTACCAAAAGTATAGTGATATAGATAAACACAACCAACTTTATTGATTTTACGAAACTACTGATGACAACAAAGTAGTTGTCTTGAAAAAATTACAAATACTCCTATTATATAATTATAACATTGCAAAAAAATAGAAAAATTTAATTTTATGCTAGTATACACATCTTACATAACTTTAACAAAAAATTTAATAACCAACTTTTTAATTACATTTTTTATTATCATAAAAAAAAGTGAACGTGTTTCTATTATATTTAACTAGTTGAAATAAGCGTATAGATGCTTAAGTGAGGCATAGCTAATTTTTTGTAAGTAGTAAAATCAATAAAGTTGATTATGTTTATAAGAGTAAAAATGATCAAATAAATATGAAAAAAGTTACAAAACATCAAGAATAAAATTGTAAAAAAATGAAAGATAATCTCTCTATTAATAGAATAGATAAAGATTATAAATAAGCATATATATTTTTTTAAAAAGTAATATAAAACATCAATTTACTCATATATATTAGTTTATAATTTATATCTTTTCTTCTTATAATTTTATATTATATTAGTTGTTTATTTTAAATGTAAACTTTTTATTATTAATTAATCTTATTTATCAAAATTTAAATTTAAGTATTTGAATGTTAAGAACTAAAAGAAATTATATCTGTTATAGTTTTAAAATTAGAAATTATATAATTATTATTAATACCGTTTACAAATTGAACCATTAAATTTAATTTTCATCAGCATAAAGAATGAAATTAATGTATCATTTAAGAACAATCAGCAATTGTACTAGATAAAAAAAATAAATCATACACGTTACACTAGTTTCTACTACTTCTTTTTATATAATATATGTTACATTAACAAGTTGAAGTTGACTGTTATTAAAATACTATTAAAAAAATTTAAATTCCTCAGACCTTCTTTGTCCCTTGGTCAAATATTCAACAACTATGAAACTCATTGGTCGTCATGCACATTTTCTTTACAATTAATGTCATTAAAAATTAAACAATGATCAACGAAAATTTTACTCCCTTGCTGACTAAAGCCTGTGTCTAATAATCAAAATCAATTCTATGCGTAAATTTTCAAAATATAAAAGTCAATAATTTTATTCTAACTATATATGATCATTTTTCATCAGATTTATGCAAATATGTATTCAAATTTTACATTAACAGCATATTATCAGTGAAGAAAAACATGAACTGGTGGCACAAGAATTGAAAAAAGGAATTGACATATTCAGATTCTTGCTATCTAAACAGAAACCAAATCAAAAGAATATAATTAACTACAATTTATATCAGAAATCAAGGAGCAAATTAAGACAAGATAATTATTATAATTTGTTGAAGCATGATTTTAGAATTTCAATATTGAGAAAAACATAGAAGAGACTTACCCTAGATAGGAGGCAAATCATGGACTGCATGTGATTTCTGCCAATGGAATCTCCAACAAAAGCCATAGATTTTCCCTTCATAATTTCTAGAAACTGAAAAGGGTTGAAAATGGGGAGTTCACACTCATTTGGCTTCCACCTCCACTTCATGAACTCAGAATCAGGTCTCCCATATTTCATGCAATTTTGGTGTTCATGAATTTCCCAACATGTTGTGTTTGTGTAGTATGGTGCTTCAGGATTTGGCACCCATTCCCCACTGAAAATATCACATTTCTTCACAAATTTTGAGGGCATGCTTTGTGTCTCATTGTTCAACCCCTCATCAAATTCAATAGAAATCTCCTTGTATTCATTCATCTTCAACAATGAATGGTAGCTAAAGAAAGAACAAGAAATTGTGGTGAGAATGAACACAAGCAGGGATGAGAATACTAGAATTGTCACTTTTGATGACATTGGTGGCTTTGATCTAGTGTTCCCTTTGAGAAGAGGAAGATGTAGAAGGAATTTCATGTTGAAAGAGAGAAAGAGGTTATTGAGAAAAAAGCTCAAAAATTTGAGCTTTTCTCAATGCAAAAGAATGTGATAGTGAGGTGAAACTCAATTTATCATTTTGTTGATTGAGGCTTCTTACTTTAAAAGCCTTCATTAATTTTAAATATTGTGTCATAATATTTTATCCTTTGTGATTGACTTTCTCATTTTTTTTATCTCACAGATTATTTTTATTCCTAACATGTACAATTAATTATTTTGTAAAAATTTATTGCGTGTAAAACATGACCAGCAGAGTTATCAAAGAATATTAAATTTAAAATGGTTTAAAAATGGAATTAATCCTTACAAATGTGTATTTGATTTAGAAAATCCATGGGAAAAGCCCATTGGTTTTATAGAATAGGTAAGACCACATATAGGAATAAGTGGAAACTTTTTTCCATATAAACACTCTTAATATGTATGCTTTTTGTTTTTTGAGGAAAAAAGCCAAATTTCCCTTATTTTCTCCTTTAATTAAAGTAAAATGAAATTGTTTTTGTAGTTTTTTTTTTTTTTTTTGAAAAAGACAAAAGGTGTCACAATCCCAGAATAGAAACAAATCAGTGAGATTTGGAGGAAAATCGATAAAATGTTTTTGAGTAGTATGATTTTAGAATATTTAATTTACTTTTTTGGAATTATTTTAAATAGATGAATTATTTCTTTTAGTATTCATACTATATAGGTAGGTTTTGTGATTTACTAATCTTTACAGAAAAATTTGGTTGGATATTTTTAACATAATCTCCCCTCACAACCGTGTTTTTCTTTCCATGATTTACTAGGCTCAAATTTGAATTCTTGTTTAAAAAATTTGAGTACAGTATTATTAATATTAATAACTTGTGGGTACTTATTTAGTTTGATGGTAGTTTAAAAACAATTTATTTAATAACATTTTTATTTTTGATAAGATAAAAAGGAAAATCATTAAAAATAAATCATTGTAAATAAATTTGTAACTAAAGTATAACATGTGTAATGGGTATCAGTACTTTTATGTTTATTGCTATGAATTGAAACACCTTTAACATTAAAAACATGAAGATGCTCTCAAGAATATTTACCATTGGAAACAAATTTAATCCAATTAGATTACAAAATATGAAGGTTTGTATCTAAGAGAATAATCCATAATTATATAAAGAGAATAAAATGGGAGAATGTGTGTTAAAGAAAGCAAGAGGGTGGCCTAGGTATAAAAGGATTCAGTGAAGTTTAATATAACTCTCTTGAAAAAATGGAAATTAAGACTAGTGGAGAGTAAATCAAGACTATCTTAATAATAATATTCATCATAATATTAATAACATTAATGATAATATTAATATTAATAATAATAATAATAATACTAAAGTATCAATAATATTAATAAATATAATATCAAAAGTAATATTAATAATAATATTATCAGTAACATTAATATTAATATTAAAATTAATATTATTATTAATAATACTAATAACAGTTATAATAATAATATTATTATTAATGATATTAATAATAATTGTAATAATATTAACTGTAATAATAATAATAATAATAATTAATA
>Ga0209489_107721_pt1 | contig 15614 bp, 9 predicted proteins | sample SiratrowhiteBW_FD_187527 | JGI IMG/M metagenome (GOLD analysis project Ga0209489, IMG submission 187527) | Root nodule microbial communities of legume samples collected from California, USA - Siratro white BW (SPAdes) (version 2) | ecosystem: Host-associated > Plants > Roots > Nodule | place: USA... | reverse complement strand
CTGCAACTGCGAGGACTAACACAATTGCCAAAGGAACAAAAGATCCACACACACTCTTCATTTTCCTAAACTCTTTTCTCTCAATCTTTCACTTCTCTTTCTTTCTTTCTTGTATGAATAGAACCATGGATTGATGTTATTTATAGGCCTATCAGCTCTCACTGTGTTGCTTACTCCTATAATTTTTATTATAATATTTTCTAAGGCGTTTCTTTAATTTCGTACACACAAAACTATTAAAATAATATATTATCTCAGGAACTCACGCGATATCTCAAATAAAAAACATAAAATTTTTAGATAAAATTAAATATATTAATAATTAATATTAAATCCACACACACTCTTCATTTTCCCACACTGTTTTCTCTCAATCTTTCACTTCTCTTTCTTTCTTGTTTGAATGGAACCATGGACTGATGCTATTTATAGGTCTGTGAGCTTTCACTATATTGCCACTTATCACCTTTATAAATTTTTTTATAATATTTTCTAAGACGTTTCCTTAATTTCATACACACAAAATATTAAAATAATATATTATCTCAGGAAACTCACGTGATATCCCAAATAAAAAACATAAATTTTTTATAAAATTGAATTAATTAATAATTAAACTTTAAGTCTAATTCTAAGATCAATTATATATATATATATATATATATATATATATATATATATATATATATAAGTAATGATATTTTGACACGTGTCAATATAACTATTTGATATAACTATTTGACACGTGTTAATATATTTATTTGACACTCTTTCTTGTAAAAAAATAATATTTTATTGTGAGGTGTCAAGATGTCATTTACTCTTATTCTCTCTCATCTTTTTCTTTCCTTATATCTCTTTTCTCTTTCTTTTTTTAATTTAATGAAGCATTTACAACATTTTAACTCTAGACAAATAAATTCAAATATTATTGTGATATTTTTTCTTCTCTGCATCTATCATAACATTATTGTCTTTTTTTTGTTCTCCTATGTTGTTAACCTCCATTATTTGACTTTGACTTTCACATATGTTGTTTGTTACTGTATTATTATGTTTTGAAATAACTATATTAATTATTTTTTTATCTTAAAATAAGAATTAGAAAAACTTAAGTTTTAATTCATATTCATTTTAAAAGTATTTTGTGTTTTTGATAAGATTTGAACGTTAGAAACCAAATCAATTGATTTTAAAAGAAAAAAAATTGTGATTAAATAAAATAAAAATAATTATAATAAATAAATTAATAATAGTAATAATAAATAAAACATATTTATGAATATAAAATATTATATATGATTATTTAAAAATAAAATAATATTAATAAAAATAAAATAATAATATTAATAAAAATAAAAATTAATTAACTAATTATTATATATTTGTTAAAAATAAATTTCTAATTGGTAAGAAAAACATAAAATGATAATATTGTATTTAATGGAACTTAAACATTACTTTTTAAAAATAATAAAAAAATAAAAATAACAGATTTTTCATTAAATAAAAAAATGAGAAAGAAGAGAGAGAAAGAGGAGAAAGGAGAGAGAATAACAACAAATTACATGTTGATACCTCACAGTAAAATATTATTTTTATTAACATATACCAGTGTTAAATGATGTATTGACATGTATAAGGGTCGAAATATCATTATTCTATTTATATAATATTAATTTATTTTATCTTTAGTTGAGATGAAATTTTTGAAACATTTATATTACGGTGAGATTTAGATTCATTTATTTAATATAAAAATTGATCTTATCTTTAATTGATATTGAATCTTCAACACAACCTTGTATACCAAGGTTTGTACATCTCGTGTGTAAGACTAGATATTTATAGTGGTTCAATAGTGAGTGGGGACTCATCAAATTTTATTACAATAGACTATGATATCATATTAAGAAGTGCATTCTAAATCAGATTTAATATTATAAAATCAACTTGGAAAGTGAATTTTGTACTCATTTTATATATTTCAAATTGACTTATCTTTAATCAACGTTGCCACTTGTTACCTCTATAAATGTTTTTTTTTATATTCTAAGGTGTTTCTTTAACTTCATAAACCCAAAAATATTAAAAAATATGTTATCTTTTATTTGAAAGACACATTTTTAATTAACATTAAATTTATCGAAAAAAATTTAAGTCTAACTCAAAATTTTACAATTTTACATGAAACTTTACTTCTATCTAGTTATATACTATTAATTAATTAATTAATTAATTTATAAAATTTATGTAAAACATTTTTAACATCTCAGCTAGGCTGTAACACTTCAAAGATCAATAATTTATTTTATTTTAGTTTTTGTGAAATTTTTAATACACTTTTATTAAGTTAGGGTTTAATCTATGTATTTAATATGCATTAAAATTATCTATTTAATATGAATGGATCTTATTTATAATATGAAATCTTTAACGTATTCTCTAGGGAAACTTAACATCTTATATGTAGAGCCAGGAGTAGTTCCATAAGAGCTGGACTCATCAAATTGTTATGATAAACTATTATAATATGTTAAAAAATTGACTTTAAATTCAACTCAATTTTATAATATAAAATAAATATTTACACTTATTTATATATTATAAATTTCGTTATAAATCTCCAACAAAATTAATTTTTATATAAAATTTATTTAAAACATAATTAAGTCAAAATAAAAAATATTAAAGTATGGATTTTTTAAAATTATTTATTAATAAGATTGAGTATAATATAATATTGTAAAAACCACAACAATTATTGGGAAAAAAGAAGAATGGTATAAAAACAATTCCGGTTGAATATGCCTTTTAGTAACGTTTTTAATGCGATGTGTTTTCATGTGACACTCTAAACTTAAAAAAAAAATAGTTACTTTCTAAGAAATGAAAATTTAAAATAAAAACATATTTAGCTTATTGAAACAACGCACTTTATTATGAATAACAATTAAATATAAATTAAAATATATTACATTTTGCAGTATATGAAATTCTTTAAAGTATATTCTATTCTAACAAAAGTGAGTGTAAATTGCTTCCCAATAATATGTACAATAAGAATCAGATATTATATTTTTTTATATACGAAACAAGCTTGGAGGTGGCTTTATCTTTTTTTTTTTTTTTTTTTTATATTTCCTTTTTTTTTTTTTTTTTTATATATATCCCTTTTCTTTTGACTTCGAAACTTGGTCATGAAACTGCACAAATATTGCTTTATTGTTTTGAATTATGTTGAGGTTAGAATTTATGGTTATTTTAATTATTTATTTTATATTTATTGTTTGAAAAAATTGGAAATGTCATGCTTAATTTTTATTTATTTCGACAACAAATACTCAAATAATATATTTTTAAGACAATAATAGTCCAATTTATATTCAACAATCATTATTAAAAAAATACAATTATCAACACTTCTCCAAAATACAATAACGTATAGGGTGTTTTCATGTCATATCTCAGTTTTGAAGTGTTGATATCTCAGTTTTGTTGGTATCTCAGTTTGCTCCTTTGATGGCTTTGAAGTGTGATGATGTCAGGAATTTATTAGTGTTTTAGTTATTTAATTTTCGTATTTAATGTTGCTACCATTGATAATGTCACTTGCATTTTTCTTTGAAAAAAAATTGGATTCTGTTAATAATCATGCAATTTCTTATTAATATTGAAGAGGATAATAAAAAGGTAAACGTACAATAGACAAGATCCTTAATTTTTAATTTAATTAAATTTGAAATTTATTTTTAATTTTAAATAAATAATATTAAACTGAACACTCACATATAAAGGTATAAATTATATTAATTTTTAATTAAAATTAAGTTTGAATTAAATATGTTCATCCAATAAGGTTAGAAGATTAATAGTTGATGCAGGTAGAAGAACAATTCAAAATAAATGTGATCACATATTTTTACTATTTAACGATCTTATAATTTTTACTGTTACACCATCTTACGTTATAATTTGAATTATAAATAATATATATAATATGATTTTAAAATTAAAATGTTAAATTTAAGTACCTTAATTCTGACTCTCAAGTGAACTTATTTATATTTTAATAGTTTCTTGTTGTTTTTTCTTTTTCATTTTTCTTCTTAGAGTACGGTTTACATAGAGAATGAATGGTTGTGGGTAAAATGTATTTGGTTGAACTAATTTTGGAGGATAAATTGTCTAAAATTGGGAGAATGAGATTCTCGATCATATGAAAATATTTGCTTTCTTGTAATATACGTTAGGTCAATTATTCTATAAGGGTCAATTACTTGCTTCGTTTAGTGTGGTATTGTACTTTTTCTGATATAGGTTCCTGTGTAGCTATAAGAACAATACCACTGGATACTCGGTGTATAAGGGTTGGGACACTCTGAAGTGTTCATTTTTATTTAATTTATTTTTTACTGTTAAAAAATTTAGTAATATCACAAATATATCAATTAAACAATCAAAAAATCTATTACATCTATCAAATTATTCCCAAACTTTCACAAACATTCCTTTCAAATCTTACCATTCATCGTTTAATCCAAACAATCTTATCATTCATATATAATCTACTGAAATTCCTTTAAATTTACTTTCTAAAATCTCTTCTTTCAACCAAACAAAGCATAAGTCTATTATTTTATTTTAACTGTGTTGATGTGTAATCATCCTGAAACTATTTATTGATTTTTTCTTTTCTTTTATTGTGTCCCATAAAACAAAATAAAGCATGAATGTATTTTGTTTGTATCTCATTTTGCTATAATGTTACAATTAATGATTGTTTTAATTATTTAACTTCTCTTATTCATTGTTTAAGAAATTTGTAAACGTTACGCATTTAATTTGTAAACGTCACAATCATGTTATTAATATAAACACGCAAAATAGTTTTTTTTTTTAAGTTTGTTAGTGTGATCAAATTATCTTATTTTACAAGCTAGTAGTGTTGATATGAGTAATGTAGAAATATTAGTTTTTAGTGGATTAAAGATGTGACATAAAATAACTATTTCACATGATAAAGCTGCTTAATTGATAAGAAAGTTATTTTATCTTTGCTTTAAATATAAACGTTAGAAGATATTATATTTTAAGTAAATTCATATTTTAAAATGGTTTCTCTTGTTTGAATATCGAAAACAAATTAAGTAATCTTAAAAAGTATTATGATAAAGTAAAATAAACAAATAATAATATTAAAGAAAGAAAAAAATTGAAATCAATTAAAAAATATTAATATAAATTAAAAATAAATATTAATTATTAGTAATTATTACAAAATTAATATTGATGAGTTTTTGTCTTTTCAATATTAATTACTTCTTATTTCAGGGTATAGTCCACAAATATTTATTGTTTGTATTAGAAAAATTTGAAAGAAAAAATATCACGAAAATCAAATACAAGTGTGACAAGAGTTAAGTCCTCACAAAAAAAATGACATAACTTATCTGAGAGAGAATACATCAGACATGACAGCGAGACCCACACAAGACAAGACTTTGTTTATGTCTCGTTGTTATTTTTTATTTTCTGTATTTCCTTTTTCATTTTTTTTAACAAGTAGTATCAAAGCTAATTTAGTTAATTTTATGAGAAATCTATTTAATTGAGTGATGAAACTTAATTATACAAGAATAATTAGTTTAAAGGTGACTACTTATCATAAATTTGCCTCACATTTCTACCAATTAATTTGTCTTAACAAAATTAAATCTTTAAAGTTTTATTAAGCTGTAACATCTTCATGATGAAATGAAAGATCATCTCACATGGTTCAATTTTGATTATTTTGCTTAGGCTGGTCAATCTTAAACATTAAAACAATAATCTTAATTAAATGTAGAGAAACTCTATGAAAAAGATGAATGGATACCAAGAACATGTATATTCAATAATCATTACTCTCACTATAAATGTTTGTCCAACACAAGTTCAACAAATAATTTTATTTTTACATGAAAAAGAAAGTAACTTTCAATAGTCTACCATTTCATCCACCTCTGGTTTAATAAGGAATCCTAAAAAAATAAGAAAAACAAGAAAAATGAATCAGTGAGGCTTATTGATATGCATAAATCAAGAACAATATATACATAAGAAGAAGAATTGTTACTTGGTACAATCGAAGTCTTTGGGAACGGGAAAACCGATATCAACGTTACATAGTTTATGAAGTTAAACAGCTTTGTCTTTGTTTAGGTTAGGAAGGCCCTTAGCTGCTCCCACAAGACAGTCACATGCAGCATGACATTCAGGTTTAGAGGGTGCTGAAGCTTTCAAATCACTCACTGCTTTATAACAAGCAGGTGAAGGGCTATTAACATTGGTGGTCAGAAAAGCTACGCATTCACCCAATGATGTTTTTGCCTTCTCACAGTCGAAGCCCTTCACTTGCTTCGTGCCTGCAACTGCGAGGACTAACACAATTGCCAAAGGAACAAAAGAAACAAACACACTCTTCATTTTTTCACACTGTTTTATCTCAATCTTTCACTTCTCTTTCTTTCTTTCTTGGATGAATGGGAAACCATCCAGAGATGATATTTATAGGCATGTGAGCTTTCACTATGTTGCCACTTGTCACCCCTATAAATTTTTTTATAATATTTTCTAAGGCGTTTTCTTAATTTTATACACACAAAAATATTAAAATAATATATTATCTCAGGAAACTCACGTTTAATAATTAAACTTTAAGTCTACTTCTAAGATCAACATGTACATGAGTAATGATATTTTGACACGTATATGAGTAATGATATCAATAGTGAGTAGGGACTCATCAAATTCTACTACAATAGACTATAATATCATATTAATAAGTGTATTATAAATCAAACTTAATGTTATAAACTTAGAGAGTGAATTTTGTAATCATTTATATATTTGGAATTGACTTATCTTTAATCGATGTTGCCACTTCTTATCCCTATAAATGTTTTTCTTTATAATCTAAAACGTTTCTTTAACTTCATAAACCCAAAAATATTGAAAAATATATTATCTCAAAAAACTTACGTAAAAGACACATTTTTAATTAACATTAAATTTATGAAAAAAAATTTAAGTCTAATTCAAAAATTTAAAATTTTACGATGAAACTTCTATCTAGTTATATACTATTAATTTATTTATTTATTTATAAAATTTATGTAAGATATTCCTATAATCTAATCTTAACTAGACTGTCACACTTCAAAGATTAATAATTTATTTAATTTTTAGTCTTTGTAAATTTTTAATACACTTTTATTAAGTTAGGGTTTAATCTATGTATTTAATATGCATTAAAATTATCTATTTAATATGAATTAGTCTTATGTATAATTATATCTATAATTAATGTGAAATTAACATATTCTTTCACACGGAAACTTAAGATCTTATATGCGGAGGTAGGAGTGGTCCCAGAACAGGTAGACTCAACAAATGATAAACTATTATAACATGTTAAAAAGTTGATTTTAAATTCAACTCAGTTTCATAATAAAAAATAAATATTTACATTTAATTATATATTATAAATTTCTTTATAAATCTCTAACAAAATTAATTTTATATAAAATTTATTTCAAACATAATTAAGTCAAAACAAAAAATATTAAAGTATGGATTTTTCAAAATTATTCATTAATAAGATTGAGTATAATATAATATTGTAAAAACCACAGCAATTAGGAAAAAAGAAAAATGGTGTAATTCCGGATGAATATGCCTTTTAGTAACGTTTTTAATGCAACGTGTTTTCATGTGACACTCTAAACATAAAAAAAAAATAGTTACTTTCTAAGAAATTAAAATTTAAAATAAAAATATATTTAGCTTATTGAAACAACGCACTTTATTATGAATAACAATTAAATATAAATTAAAATATATTACATTTGCATTATATGAAATTCTTTAAAGTATATTCTATTCTAACAAAAGTGAGTGTAAATTGCTTCCCAGTAATATGTACAATAAGAATCAGATATTATATTTTTTTTATATACGAAACAAGCATTGTAGATTGGAGGTGGCTTTATCTTTTTTTTTATATACCATTTTCTTTTGACTCGGAAACTTCGCCATGAAACCGCACAAATATTGCTTTATTGTTTTGAATTATGTTGAGGTTAGAATTTATGGTTATTTTAATTATTTATTTATTTATTTTATATATTTTGTTTGAAAAAATTGTAAATGTCATGCTTAATTTTTATTTATTTCGACAACAAATACTCAAATAATATATTTTTAAGACAGTAATAGTCCAATTTATATTCAATAATCATTATTAAAAAATACTATTATCAACACTTCCCCAAAATACAATAACGTATAGGGTGTTTTCATGTCATACCTCACTATGACGTGCATGTGCATTTTGTTGGTATCTCAGTTTGCTGCTTTGATGGCTTTGAAGTATGATGATTTATTAGAGTCTTTTTTTATTAAAATGTCTTTTTAATATGTATTCAATAATTATAAATTAAATTACATTTCTCTTTAAACTTATAAGAAGAAGCATTAATCAAACAGTGACGGCCCAAGATTTTAGAGAATTTAAAATGAATTAAAAAATTAGATTTTTTAAATTAATAAAATAATTAAAATTAAGTATTTTATTTAAAATTTATTTTTTAAACTTTTTGTGATACAAAATTATCTATTAAATTATCATAATTAATTTTATTTAAAATATTTTTTTCTATAGATAATAAGATAATCCGTTTAATCTTTTGAATGTAATATGATGTAAAAAAAATATCTTTGAGTATTTCTTTTTTGAACTTTGTATCAATATCCTCTCATTAACTTGATCATGTATATTTTTAATATTATAATTGTTTTGTCTTGTAATTTCATTCGTTTCATGAGTTTGAGAATTATAATTATTATCTTCGCTGACTTATTTATTGTTGTCTTCACCTATATCTATTTTGTTATCTTCTTTATTCAAATAAGACTAACTTGAATTTTCTAATTCATTTTTCTTTATTTATTTTTATAAATTTATCTATAACTCCTTTTTGCCATTCAAAAATAAGTTCATCTCATCTCTTATTTTTTTTTTTTGAAGTTTTGAATAACCTAGTTAACATATTTGTATATTTTGATATAAAATTAAAACTAATATATATATATATATATATATATATATATATATATATATATATATATATATATAACACTGAATATATAACGCTGAATATAACTTATAAGTATATAAAATAAGATTAAGTTAAAAAGATAAAATTTGATTGTTAAAACAATGCACTTGATTGTAGTATCCTGTCTTGAAGTCTCCCCTACTATCTTTCATTATGTCATTTGGTAAGTCTTTAAATTTAATTTATAAATTCTAAGTTTCTAATGTTTTTTCTTGAAACTGCACAAATTGTTTTAAAATTACTTAAAGGTAATGAAAAATAAAAAAATTGAGATCAATTCATTAACTGTGATATTATTTTTACTTTATATTGATGCACTCAAAAGGAGCATAAGTGAACAAAAACTCTGATTTCTCAATCTAATATTCAAATAAAGACACACACATAAATGCATAATATAGGATGATAAAACAAATTTAGAATTGGAATATGACCTAATGACAATCAAAAACTCAAATTGAAATAATATTATGGAAGAACCAATGAAAGAGTTAGAGAAATAAAGGAGATAAGTGAAGAAGACAAATAAATGAAAGGGATAAGTGAAAAAGTCAAAGAATAAAAATAGCAGATAAAAGAAGGAAATAAATGGAAGAGTCAGAAAATGAAAGGATATATACAGACATAAACAATGTCAATATAATGGAATAATATAAAGAGATAGAAAATAGAAAATTAGAAAGTTTTAATAAATAAAATTTTTTGTTTGTTCAATTTCTTTTAAAAAAAATATTATTAATTTATCATAAGAAAATTCCAAAATATTATTCATTAAATAATATTTATAATACCAATATGAATTTAAAGTCATTAAAGAACATTTATGGTACCTATGTAAACTTAAAATATTTTAATTTTTTAAGTAAAATTTTTAGTGTAATTTTAAAATTAAATATTTTTTATTCTATAATAATACATTAATATTAAATATTTTTGAGGTCTTTGAGACCTAAAGGGGTCCCTTTACTTGCTTGGGTCTTCACTCAGCCCTATGATCAAACAAACAAATTTAGAAATATTTTTGGAGGGCTACTAAACATCTGAGTTATTTAGGCCATATCATCCCTATAATCAAACAAACAATTTTAGAAATATTTTTGGAGGCCTACTAAACATCTAAGTTATTTAGGCCATATCATCATATCGGTCAAAGTATGAGTTAGAGGATTCCTCTCTAAATCAAATTCGTCCACCTCTAAAAAATCAAACTCTATTCCTTGTGAAACTCGGGAATAACATTACCAAACTGCAAAGATTTTTCATCTATCATGTTCAACAACTATTTCATTATCCTGTAAAGAATTTTTAATTTTCATTAAGAACATATTCTTTACTCTAAATGGATTGCACATGTGTTGTTTATGAGTGTTCGAACACTATAAAAAAGACTAAAATTACCAACAGAAAATTACTAATGAATTTAGCAATGAAAATTTTGACGATCAATTTATTAGTAGATTTAATCTGTTAATAACTTACCCACCATTTGTTATCGACGAATTTAATTCGTCGATAAATTATCTGCCAAATTACTAACTGATTTAATCATTCAATAATAATCATAATAATATGAATGACAACATCAATAATATAATATAAAAATTAGTAGTAACAATAATAAAAATAATGATGATAAAAATAATAATAAGAATAATTATAATGTTAATAATAATAGTTATTATAATTATAAAAAATAAATAAAAATCATATTTCCACAATAAGAATAATAATAATTATAATATACCAAGAAAACTTATCTTGTAAAATAATTATATATTGAAATTATTCTTAGACCATGACCGGTCATTTTAATAAGATGAACAAAAACTACAAGAAAATACTGATTTAATTATGGATTTTATATATGGATCTATCTCATACGGATTTTACTTACAAATTTTATTTATGAAAAAATTTATTGGTAATAACATACTGAAAATCCGTACTTAATTACATACAGATCTAAATTCGTATGTATTACGTATAAATCTAAATTCGTATGTAATTACCTACAAATTTTTCTATATATAATATTATTAATTAATTTTAATAAAATTATTATTATTACTATTAACATTATTAATATTTTTAATATTATTTCCAATAATAATAATTTTAATTATTGTTAAGTAATTAATAATATTATTTTTAATGTTAGTATTATTATTATTATCATTAACATTATTAATATTACTAATATTATTATTAATAGCAATAGTAATATTGTAATTATTATTAACATTGTTAATAATATTATTATTATTACTATTTTTAATATTAATATTATATTGTTTGTATTGTTATTAATATTATTGTTATATTTATTAATTTTAATAATATTACAACGAATATTATTATTATATAATCAATATTAATAATAATAATAATAATTATTATTATTATTATTATAATAAATGAACATATTATAGAAAGTTGAAATTGACGTAATTGTTGTAACTTTTATATATATATATATATAAGAATTTGGACTCGTACTCTTCTCACAGAACGACTTTAACAAAAAGATAATTCTTAGTTCTATTTATTAATTCATATTTATATAATTTATTTTACTTTATGGAATCATTATTATTCATTTATATATATATATATATATATATGTTATTATTTAAATTACTTATAATTGTATTTTTATCGTCTGTATCGATTTATATATATTTTTTCATTTAATTTATTTCTAATTTGGTATTAGTGTTATGTTTTAATTTACATTGATATTTAATACACTTTCATTTATTTGTATTTTTATGTTTTTACGTTATTTTTATTTAATTATTTAATAATAACATATTATCTTTTCTTTATAATTTATTTATATTTTATTATTTTAGGAATATTCTTATTTATTCTTTTATTTAAAATTATTTTTTATAATATATTGATGCATGTCTAATTATTTATTTGAAACTTGTGCTTTGATTTTTTTTATTTTGCATTACTTTAAATACTATCCTTTTATAATCTAAAAATATATAAATAATAATAATAATAATAATAATAATAATAAAGGAAAGTAAAAATAAATACTTTTTTAATTCAATAAATTTGGATAAAAAAAGTTATTTATATAAAATATTTTTATTTTTATACCTTTTCAAGTATTTTTTTAATATATGTTTGGATTATGTGTCTAAATTATTAATTAAGTTAAAACATTATCTATCTTAATAGTTAAAGAAACGTTCGGTCAACTAATAATCTTGACAGAAGGTTTTCTTAAATCAACATCAGTGATTTTTCTAAATATTAATGACTTATTAATTTTTTTATTGGTGTGTCGTCCACAAATTATGATAAAATACATGTTGTTTGCCTTATAGTTCTACTAATTAATTTGTCTTAACAAAAGTAAACATTTCAAGTTTTGGTTAATGTAATAATGTAACTAAGCCTAACATGTTCATGAAATGAAAGCTCATTTCACATGGTTTAATTTTGATTATTTTGCTTAGCCCCCGAATCTCAAACATTAAAACAACATATCTTAATTAAATGTAAAAAAAAAAAGATGAATGGATACCAACATGTATTTTCAATAATCATTATTACTTTCGACATAAATACTTGTCTAACACAAGTTCAACGGATAATCTTATTTTTAAATAAAAAAGAAAACAACTTCCATGTATAATCGACCAACTTCCATGCACACTCCTCTTACTTAAAAAGAGATCCTGAAAAAAAAAAAAAAACATGAAAAATAAATCAGGTAGGGCTATATGTATACATCAATAACACTATATACACAGAAAAAAGAGTTCTTACTTGCTACAATCTATGTCGTTGGTGATGGGAAAACCGAAATTAACATTACACAGTTTAGGAAGTTCAAGGGCTTTGTCTTTGTCTAGGTTAGGAAAGCTCTTAGCTGCTGCCACGAAACAGTCACATGCATCACGAATTTCAGGTTTTGTGGGTGCTGAAGCTTTCAAACCACTCAAGGCACTACAACAAGCAGTTGAAGGACTCTTAACATTGGTGGTGATAAAAGATAGGCATGGAGCCAATGAGAGTTTTGCTTTCACACAATCGAAGCCCTTCACTGGATCTATAGCTGCAACTGTGAGAACTAACACAACTGCCAAAGATAGAAGAGACACACTCTTCATTTTCCCACACTCTTTTATCTCAATCTTTTACTTGTATTTGTTTTTTAGATGAATGAAAAACTATAGAGAAATGCTACATTTATAGCACTCTGAGCTTTGATCATGTTACCATTGTTTATCCTCTAAATATTTTTTTTATAATATTTCTTGAGATAGTTTTTCTGAGACGTTTCTTTGACTTAGGAAAATAAAATTTATTTAATAATAAATTAAGTAAAAAAAATATTAAAGTATGTTTTTTTAAAATTTATTTATTGATAAGATTGAATATAATATAATATAATATTGTAAAAACCCCAACAAGTATTGAAAAAAATGGTATAAAAGCAATTCCTGTTGAATATATGTCTTTTAGTAACGTCTTAATGTGATGTATTTTTTCATGTGACACTCTAAAGTTGTTTTTTAGAGAAGTTATTTTTTAAGAAATTAAACTTTAAAAATAAAAACATTATTTAGCTTATTGAAACAATGCATTTGATTATAAAAACATTTTTGTTTAAAAATTTTATAAGTATTTTTTACAAGATGTTGATTTATAGACAACTTAATTTTAAAATTCTTAAAATACATAAAGTATATAAATAATTTTATATTTTAATATAGGGATTCTCTTATTATATAAAATTTATATAATTTTATTATATACATTAAATAATTACAAAGATATAAAAAACGAACAAAATTTTATACTCAAAAATAAAATTTACACTGTATTCATATTTTAAATAAACTTTAACTTTTACAAACAGAATTCATCATGCAGACTTCACAGGTTCAATTACATCCGCACGGATTTATTGAGACCTTTCAACATCGATTTGATTAAATCTATTGAAGAATACATCACCAATAAAAGTAAAAAATTAAAGTTTAAATTAAACTTAGTAATACGAGTTAGAGGTAATTTAGTGAAAGTAAAACATCAAAGTTTAACTTAAATTTAACTTAGCAATACGAGTTAGAGGTAACTCATGAAATGTGCGAATAAAACTCATCTAACCCAATTAAACAAACAAAATATAAAAATTCCGTATTAAAAATTTATCAAAAATCACACCCACATATACAAATTGTGATTCATAGTCCACTAATTTTGCCGAATTATCTAGCACTAAGTATATATTGCATTTTATTTGTATTTTATTTTGTTTTAGTGGTTTTGAACTCCATTGAAATTGTGAATATTAATGGCTTCTTTTTCTTTTCTTGAAGTGTGGTCCACCACGAGTTTACTGAGGAATTTAACAAGTATGTCAAGTTCAGAATTAATAAAATTAATTTTAAAACTCAAACAAATCTTAATGGACTGAGTCAAGTTATAAAATATTTTATTGTTAATTTTCAAAAATTAAATATTATATCAGTTCTCAGCTTGCTTTAATGATTTTAAAGTGTGATGATGTTAGAATTTATTATAGTTTTAAATATTTAATTTTATATATTTTTTTCGAAATATTTGTAAATCTCAAGCATTTATTTATCTGTTCATAAAAAAACTAATATAGTCTTTATAATTATATTATTGACTTAAAATATAATAAGTTTTTTTAAATTAAATTGATAACCTTTACCTTATTAACATTAATGATTTTTCTTTTCAATATTAATGATTTCTTGGTTTTTTCAATGAAGTGTGGTCCACAAATATATCTTAGTTTGCAAAGATATGTTATTTGTGTTGAAAAATTTTGAAGCGAAAAATATCAGGAAAATTAAATAAGAATAAAACAAGAGTTAAACCTCTATAAAAAATAACACAGGACTTATGGAAGGAGAATTCTTGGAAAAATACACAACAATAAGAAAGAATACATTGTTAATAGGGTATAAGATGAGCCTGACTCACAACAAGTAGTATCAAAACTAATTTAATTATTTTTATGAGAAATCTATTTGATTGTACCATGAAGTTTAATTACACTAGAATGATTAGTTTAAAAGAAACTAATTATCATAAATTTGTTTTATATTTTTACTAATTAATTTATCTTAACAAAATTAAATCTTTTAAATTTTATTAAGTGTAACATCTTGGTGATCAAATGAATGATCATTTCACATGGTTCAATTTTGATTATTTTTCTTAGGCTCCTCGATCTCAAACATTAAAACAATAATTTTAAGTAAATGTAGAGAAACTCTATGAAGAAGATGAATAGATACTATTCAATAATCATTACTCTCATTATAACTGCTTGTCAATCACAACTTCAACAAACAATTTTATTTTCACATAGAAAAAGAAAGCAACTTTCAAGCATAATCCATCATTTCCTCCTCAACTTCTGGTTTAACAAGGGATCCTGAAAAAAAAAAAAAA
>Ga0209489_107719_pt1 | contig 15627 bp, 10 predicted proteins | sample SiratrowhiteBW_FD_187527 | JGI IMG/M metagenome (GOLD analysis project Ga0209489, IMG submission 187527) | Root nodule microbial communities of legume samples collected from California, USA - Siratro white BW (SPAdes) (version 2) | ecosystem: Host-associated > Plants > Roots > Nodule | place... | reverse complement strand
AAATAACATAATAAATATCAAAAAAAAAAAAAAAGCATAGATGATATTTAAAAAATACAAACAATTATAATATATATGATTTAATTACTCCCTCCATTTTATATTATATATGCCCATCTAGAAAAAAAAAAGGTTTAATTATTTTAGTTTAAAATAAGTTCATTTGTTGGTTTACTACTTAAAGACATTTTATCATAATATTATGTAAATAATATTACTTTGAAAAGGCATACATTATCTTAAATGAGAAATACCATGAGGTGGAGAGAATAATTTTCTTAATCTATATACTACAACCTTAAATAATAGACAAGAAGGTGGAGATGCAAATATACTAGCTGATCTAATTATGATTCTAAGGAATCTAATTTAACCTTGAATGATGGAAAGATTGTATTTAGAAGAAGAAGTGAAAGACAGAGACAAAAGTGGTTAAGAGAAGGGCCTCACAAGTGACAGAGGGTACTGGAATTGCAATTCAACACGGTAAAGGTTATTAAAATAGAAGACAGTGACAGAGAAGAGGTGAGTAGATGCCACAAACACGAGGAAATTGGGAAACAAAAGCAAGTCTGTGGTTGTCTTCAGATTTGTTCCTTTAGAAGCAAAATCCTCTATAGAAAATTCATTGCAATCTTAGTTAGTTAGTTAGGAATCATGTCAAGTGAAGAGTGGGCCAACTGCTAACAAACTCTTTTGCAATGTTCGTATCCGCATTCACCACACCCAAACATGCTGTGGGGGAAAACCTCCATGCACTTGTCTCCTTCCTATTATTTTTCAGACATGGAGAAGGCCAAACGGGTCACCCTGCACTTAAAAAGGGATTTCGACATCTGAAATGCTCTTTTGCTGCCTTTTCTTTTCAATTTCAAATTGGTTTGCGAATGAAGTCTTGTTGGAATTGTAATTCGATCCAACTGCTTCTGCATCCAAGCTTTATGATTAGAAAATCATTGCTTCACCGAATTTAGTTTGATGGTCTAAAAATAATGAAACTGTTAATATAGCTACTAAAGTCTAATTATGTTCGATTAAAGATATTGTTACTTTCATTTTAATCAATTAAAAATTATCACTGATATATGCACACATCCATCTGTCTTCTTCCCTTCGAAGTGGGTGTCTGGTCCAAACCATCACCATTTAGAAAGTACGGCCAAAAAACTGAAAATAGCGAACTATATTATTTTTATATTGAGCTATATTATTGTTGTAGACATTTTATTTTATAAATGTCATAATTTTTTATTTCTTTTCCTTTCTCACTACATCAGACCGCCCACCTTATACTACACTCTCTTAGTTTTTATATTACTGGGTAGCGTGAAAATTTATAAGAAAAAAGTTTCTTGATTACTAGAGGAGACTTGGGGAAAAATTAGAATAAAAAGAAAAGCAGACTATTTCAGCTCATATCTTTCCTAAGAAAATAATAACATACTCAGTGTAAATAGTGTCATTTTCGATTGAATTGCGTTGTTATTTAAAGAAATATACAGACAAAAAAGTAAATGAATTTTTTTCACTCAAAACGCTCGCCATTTTTCCAAGGAAATAAATACCATTATTTCATTGCCTGAATTCCACACACTAAAACTGGACACAGGCAAAAGTAATGAATGACGTATTTAAATCAAAGGAACAAAAGAAATATAAAATCAGGTGTAATGAAAACAAAATTCAACTTTCATTATACAAAATCCCCCAACACCATGCATCCTAACAATGCTCACAGCACCATAAAGTGGTGCAAGATCCAAAGTGATTGAACGAAAGTTACATCTGAAAGTGAGTTTGTGGAGACAAGAATCTAGAATTTCAATTATCTACATTTGCAACTTGGAAATTCTCTACCCCACAACGTACTTGTCATTGTCAGGAAGTTTCATGGAAATCACGGTTTCAGACAAACCGCTTTAGTGGCATCCAGATGGTTAAGGCGGCAAGTTCCAAGAAGAAATTCAGGGAGCTCTTCACGCGTGTTTCCCTAAACAAGATGATAGGCATAAATTATTTGTGTATAGAATAGCAAAATCGTTCATAAGAAAAAATGACAATTGCTTTTAGCTGAGACTCTTCCACAAGAGGTCATTGATAATTTTTTAGCCTGACAACTAATTAAAAGGAAATAAAAAAGAAAAAAACATCACTTTACCTGTACTAAAAAAGCCATCTCAATAACCAGATGGTTGAGATACCCAAGAACAAGACTCACAACACCTCTTGCAACAGTAGATGATCCAATGTCAACCCCAAGCTGAAATAAATGCCAGGATTTCCAGATAAGAATTACATGAAAGATGGGTTGGCAGCTAAATTATTTTATGATTCATGCACATCTATTGAGCTCAATTCTTAACTCTCATGATCAATTCTCCTGCGTGTGTATATATTTTCCGCAGACCAAAACATATTCGTACTGCATACGCATAAAGTCAAACTGGCAAACACAATATATTTACTCTAATAATCTTAATTTTCCTACCAAGTTGCTATTCTACTGATTGCCATGCAAAATTTACCTCCAAATAGTTATTTCCCTGAAAATAATTGATTTCCAATGCTTGCCCAACTAGGCACGCCTTCTTTCCCACACTCTGCTTTACTATCCATGAACCCTGAAACAGGAATGTCAAGACTTACAATCCAAAGGCACAAATGACAAATAATAGACATTTTGACTTCTTAACACGAACTATGCACAGTTGTTGAGGATAGAAAATTCTAGAATAGAGTTCCTTAGAATTCAGTAATTAAGTGAAATCGAGTCGACCCTGGAGGAAAAACAACATGTTCTCAAATAACGTTACTAGAAAATCTAAATTAGTTCAAGGAATTGGAAGAGGTAAGGTAAAACAAGGAAACTAGAGGAAAATGTAATTAACTGGATCACTTGATGAGATGCGATCTCATGCATTCCTACAACTGGGAAAAAGGGTCAATATAGTAATTGCGCTATTAGGCTGCAATTTACCTCACATTTACTCACCTTAGATATGTATGGTATAAGTTTAAATCTTGAATTTCTGAAGGCATCATCACCCTTAATAAAACTCTCTAGCAAAGGAGCATCTTCCACGGGAGTATTCATCATATAGTATAGTGCTAGACTATATGTAGTAGAACCTGGAACCTGGTTCATAGAAACACATAATTAGCGCTGTGCTGAATTTTATGTAACAACCTAAGCACAAAAAGACTATCAATTACCTGAATGTTTACAATGAAAAAGAACTCAGGCCCTCCTTGTGCTGCATATTTCTGCAACTAACAAAACTTCAGCAAATGGATTTTTCTTTATAATAGAAATCATTAGTTGCTACACGATGGCTGAATATAATTAAAGTCAGGAATAATATAATTAAAGTCAAGATAACATAATCATAGGCAATGATCAACCTGCACAATGCTCCCAGGACGGCCACCAAGGTCATCTTCCCTTTTGTCAGATCTCAACCAATCTGCAGCAACCATTTGCATCAAGGTTCCCTTCGCTTTAATCTAGCAATTATTACCAGACATTTGAGATTAGTGATGGTGTGTATGGTTAAACCAAATAACAAAAGGATAACTGCATTTAAAGCAGTTAGTATCTTTCCTCAAAGCATCGAAACTATGTAATATACAAAGAGAAAACATAATTTAGTGTTTGACCATAAAAAGATCTCTGATGTAAAAAAATGGAGAAAGAATTGCATGCACAGGCGGAAACAACCAAGAACAATCTTCACACAAAATGGTAATACGTTACAGCTATCATACCTTCAGGCGGTCATCGAGATAATTTTCTCCACGAATCAGGAAAGTAGAAGGGTCTGCTTCAGCCAAGCTGCAAGGTACTGTACAAGTAGGATCTTGTGGAAGAGTGGATCCGTATGAGCATGTGATACTACTATCTTCCCTGACCATCTCTTGCAAGTCAACATAACCCCTCTTCTGAACTGTAACAGAATCTCTAGACATTGTAAATCAACGAAAAAAAATCACAGTTAATCATAATCTGCAATCAAAGAGGATACAAATCACCTGCAAGATCATGCAATCTTTTTACAAAATTAGCAGCAGTTGACAACTTCTGATGACGAATGTCCTGAAATTTCCACCACAGCAGGACAGGAAGGCCCAAGTCAAGCAATGAAGTTTGACCAAATTTCCAGCACGAAATAATAAAAGCATAATATAAGTCGAGCAGTCCAGCATCATAAAAATGCTGATAAGAAATACGCCCAGATGTGGCCCAACCTTTGTACCATCTGGGAATGCCACAGGTAGTGATGAACACGATTGCACTGAGCACCCAATGGGCTTGACAGGATAAAATGCTAAATTGTAGGGCTATATGAAAACTGTACAAAATTAAAGTATGCCTAAATACAGCTTGCCTTCAATTGAAGCTCTTGGAAGTCGGAATGTCACCAGCAGTGGGTGAACATGCTTACAGTGAGCATCCAAAAATTTTAAACAAGAGGGAAATTTTCTAGACTATATGAAAAAGTTATATAAAACTATATGTAAGTGCCATTGCTAGTTTAGGTTTTGGATTGTTTAGCATACTTGTCATTGGATACCTATGTTTTTAAAACTTGTGAGCAATCTTAGTTCCATCATTCTTAGAAGTTTCAAGCATGATAGATTTGTTTCTTACATTAAGTGTAAGAAGTTTTGCATGATAATTAGGTTGTGGATCAAATAGAATATACCTTAGTGAGATTTGAGCCTACTTTCTTTCTTGTGTGATTCACTCATGTTTGTAGGAATTCTAGAACTTGACTCTTTTTTATACAACTTACTCACACACTATTGATATGATTTAGGCCTTCTTTGGTTTTCACCTACTTAGCCAAATTGACATACCTTGCATTAGTTTCACTTATATACCCTTTGAGCCTTAATAAAATTTTTTGTGATGATTTTGTAGTTCATTACAAGCCCTGAAAGTGAAAAACCATGACATGCCCAACCTTAGGGATTAAAGGAGCTTTGGAATTGTTTTGAGAATTGGTTAAAAATAAGTGTGGGGGTATTACCTTAACTTTTTGTTGATTTGATGAATATTGAGGTTTTGATGCATTATAAGTTGATCACAAGTAGATTGAAACAAAAGCATGAAAAATAAAAATAAAAATAAAAATGTCATTTGATGAAAAAGCAAAGAAAATTGGATGAAAAAAGGAAAGAGAAATAAAGAATTAATGTTGGATTTTAGCTTAATGATAGTAGCTTTCTACTTATATTTTAATCCATTCTCCATTGCTTCTCCTTTTTCTTTGGTTTCTAGCTTTGCATCCCTTCTTTTATCCTACCTTTACCTTGGCCACATTACAAGCTAAATGAAAGTCTTTTTGATCTTTAGTTGCATGTGTTTCAAGTAGAGTAAATGAGAGGCTTGTCAAACCTATGGTAATGCTTACTTTCATGATGTACCTTTGAGTGTAAACAAAATCTTAAACACTTGAGAGAAAGAGTGATACACATACTTGTGAGAATTTTCCCATTCTTCATCCATGATTAATTTGATTGTAATTCTTGTTTACTTTTATGTTTTGAAATAGATTTTTGACTGTCTTGTTTCTTTAACATTGTGGATGTATGATTCATTTTCTCTTTTGCTCACAACATTTTCCTTTTAGGATAATTCTTGTTTACTTTTATTTTTTTGAAATAGATTTTTGGCTGTCTTGTTTCTTTAAGATTGTGGATGTATGATTCATTTTCTCTTTTGCTCACAACATTTTCCTTTTAGGATAATTCTTATTTACTTTTATTTTTTTGAAATAGATTTTTGGCTGTCTTGTTTCTTTAAGATTGTGGATGTATGATTCATTTTCTCTTTTTCTCACAACATTTTCCTTTTAGGATAATTCTTGTTTACTTTTATTTTTTGAAATAGATTTTTGATTGTCTTGTTTCTTTAACACCGTGGATGTATGATTCATTTTCTCTTTTGCTCACAACATTTTCCTTTTAGGATCCATTGGGAAGTTTGTTTTCTTGTTTTCATTTTTAGTGTTCATACTTTCTTTTCTTTGTTTTCTTTTGCTTGGAAGTGCAAAAGCTTAAGTGTGGAGGGAGTTTGATGACATATATTTTGTGCATACATTTATAATTTTATTGTACATAAAAAACACTTTCCATGTGCTTTATTTTTAGTTTTTAACTCATTTCCTTTTAGTGTTAATAAATTCGGTTCGGTATACATATTTGCTTAATTTTGTATTTTCAGCTAATTTGACCTTTGCTTTTGGCCATAACTTTACTTTGTAGATATTATGTTTTGCTGATTCAATAGCATTCGGTTATACATTTCTAGAGTTTCAAAATGGATATATGGTTTGTTGGATTTGGAGTTTTCTGCTAGTTTCTACAATGTGTCCTCTAAAGACCGACCTAAGTTGTGCTCTATATTGCAAAATTTAGAGAAAACTGAGGATATTTAATTTCAAGTATCTAGGCAGAAACACACAAAATTGGAGCATACAATAAAAGGGAAGGGACCGAACTGCACAGTTGAACAACCTAAAAAGGTACACATTTGATTAGAAGACCTACTATTGTGAATAACTTCTTAGTAAATTAATATGATGGCTATGGCACGTGTAGGAGTTTTTTAAGAGGATGGAATGGCATGGCAAGGCTAGAAATGAAATCAAATATAACATGACACTCCAATGTTTGATTGCTTAAAAAGTTTAATGAAGGAGAGTTTAATTCATGGCATTCTAAAAGACTCTTAAACATATAGCTAGGTGTCTTCAGTCTTACGCACTATGGAGCAAATAACACCTTGATTATTTACATAAACTTAAGTCTTTCAAAAGGTTCGAAACTAAAGCTGTGTCTATTAACTAATGGGAAAAGTAATTTATCCCTAATGGAAAACAGATATAGTAAACTGAGAACAATAAATGACATTTGAAAGCCCATGCAGTGATTGATCGTTAAAAGGAAGTATCTTAAGAGCAATACCTAAATATTAACTTCAAGACACAAACTACCTTAAAACTTCAGATTGTTCACTTCATTTCTGTGCAATGAAAACAAATATTTCAAATGTCATCTTTTACCTGAGACTTTTGGTGACTACATTCAGCTATCCATCCATTTTCTGACTCGTCATAGTCTGATGGCTCTGGAACGTCATAGAACTCATCATCAGCATCATTTAGAGTAACAAGGCTTGCATGCTCTGATTGTATTTGATCTATTTCTCCAACTGAATTATCATGATTGTTCTCATCTGCCTGAATTTCGGTATCAGAATTGGTGATGCCCCCTTCCTTTCCATGAAGCCCACTCTTTGTCGTCAACTCCCCAGATGAATAATCAGAAGAAGAACAATTCCCTAGTCTAGCTTTAAATAACTCCCGTAATGCTGCAAGTGCAAAAGAAAGTAGTAAATAAAATACAAACTAGAATATTAAATCTTTTAATTAAACATATTAATAACTAGCAATGTAAAATAAATGTGGGCGCCAGAAGGCAAATTATGTCCAATAATATAAACTTCTGAACAAAATAAGACTACCAGCAACCCTCCCAAGCATTCGGATGGTTATGGAATGTGCTGATGAAGATTTAAGATAAGATCTCCAGCATTTCCAATCAATAGCAAGCATATGCTTTACAACTGATTGCTTTCCTTTGTTCACTGGTGATATAACATACCCTCCACCTACAAAAGAATACAAGTTGTCACCCTTCAACTACTCTAACCTACACTTCTACTAAACTGTCTACCTAGCAATTTTCATAAGCATTAAAAATTCCGAAAGAACAATTTCAGAAATCCTCCTAGTACACATAAATTGGATATAACAATGACAATGGTGATAAAGTTAAGGAGGAGGATTTAAGAATCAGTGACAGTTGAACTACTACTTTAATTTCAGATCAGAATAAACATGATTAAAAGCAAAGAACACTATGATTTCAAATTACCATCTTCAAGTTTCAGAGTATCATTTATTTGGAGGTAAAGTACAAGACAAATAGAATAATGGAGAAGAAAAATTTACTATTTCTACAGTTTAAGCATACATTACTTTTAAGGCAAGCACGCACATAGCCTTTCTGGGGAGGGCACTTTTTGTGAAACACGGAATGGTAAAGAATAACTGTGACAAAGAAAACCAAAGAAGTTACTTTCATTCAGAATGTGTGTGTGTGTGAATTTTCTTCCACAATTCACTACTACCATATGTTCCATCATCTTCTCTCCTCCAATAACGCCGCAACAAGAGATCTCTTCGTTTCATTCCCCTGTAAAACATGTATGAAATTTGAAACTTTTATTCTAAACAGACTGTGTACAATGATCACCACTAAAGGCTTGGATCTTTACCAAGGCAACCAATCACTAAATAGCTGTTTGTGAATAATGTCTGTGTGACCATCCAAGTGCTCCACCACATTCCCCTTGTAGAAACAGAAATCCCACCTGCATGCCAACAATTAATGTGTTTTAATGAGAATAGTAACAACTTCCATACTAAATAAATTACTAAAGCAAAACCACGGTTGGTTTATAATTGTATCATAATTAAACTCCTCACTACTGCATTGCTATAACCTAACATCTACTATTAAACTTTTTTTTATTTGCAGTTCATTTAATTTTTAAACTTGATTATACATGGCCCAGATAACAAAATATTTTTTTTCAATGGAAGCACCCCATTCACCTTGGCCTTTTGCCATGATCGTTAGACATAAAACGATACGATCTGTGCTCAATGTCCAGTTAAAAATTCTACGTGATCTTGTTACAAGATTTAGTAAATGATAAACTTGTTGATGGAATTTGGAGCCCTTTCTCACGTCATTCACATGTTTTGGGGGAGAGTAAAGTGGGGAAGGCAATCTGATAATATGCAACTAAGCTATTATTTTATTTGGTACTTATGACTGGTGTCATGAGTTTGATGAATTTTTGCTTCACCTATGTGGGATAAAGTAGTCTTTTAATATAGTTATGACGATTGGTTAATTATTGCGTATCCTAGATGAGGCACAAGGGAGCGTAGTAAGCTTTATTTGGACTATACTCTTTTCTTCTTATCTGGTTTTTATTTGTTTGGCTCTTATACTCTTTTCATTCTCTTGTAGTCTTGTAACATTATAATTCCTTCTTCATCCAATTCACCGAATCTTAAGAATAACAATATAGTACAATTTAATAGAAGTAACATGCCAATGATACTGTGATATGAAATGCTACTTAACATTATTTAAAAACAAAGGCAATTAGAAAAAAAAAATACCAAGACAACCAACAAAATAAGAAATGTCTTGCTAATAAAACAATGCCACTGCTGGAAGATCACAATGCAACTAATGAACTTACTCTGATCTTGAAGGACCAAGAGACAAAAGAGTCTGGAAAATGGCTTCTGAAGTTCCATCAACCACACCAACAGCCATTCTTGCAGGGTGATCATCCCATTTCTGGAGAAAGGACCATATTTAAAAAATCATATTTCTATTCCAGATATAAAAAATAGTTACTGAAATCAAATTCCGCCAACCTTCCCACCAGAACTCCTGTCTTTCGCTTCCTTGAATAGTCGTAAACCTTCATTATGCAACCATAAAATCATTCATACCACTTTTAGCCAGCTCTAGTACTTAAGTGAAATTTTAAAACAGTTTTTACAAAACAATGACAACTCAAACAGCAGAAATGGAAATAAACATTTACCGTTTTGGCAGCCAAAGATTGTCCACGGCGAAGGGGCAATAACATCAGCAGAAGATAGAGTCCAGTCGACAGAATTTGGGTGACTTCTACTGGAATTCCCACTGAGCCTGAAAGGATGGTACCGTAAAAATAACCAAAAGATCACACAGGAGATACATCAACAAAACAACTCAAAACAACTAAGAATTTAAACAACTTGAATTTTTTGTTTTCAGTATAAGTTATTCATAGATCAGATAAAAAAAATTAGATCACTCTACCTAAAGGATTGCCATCTCCTCTTAGAACAACCTACATCATCTCCTCCATCAGGCGCACCCTAAAATCTTCACATTAATAACCTAATCCTTCATTCGAAACAGTTCCACCTCACGCTTAAAACATTTCAGATCGCATACCTTTAACGATGCTTCATGAAAAGACTGAATCCACCTCGCCGCTTCTTCAGGACGGCTTGCTCCTAACTGCACAACACTCGCACTCAGCAATTCAACGGCATAATTTCAAACAGTAAAAAACTCGGCATCCTAAACATAACAGCGACCTCACCTTTAACTGATCATTGTGATTTGAAGTGTTATAGAGAGTGAAAATGAAAAACACCTGCAATCAGCACAATGAGCTTCATGCACCAGCAGCATCGGTTACAGCACATAATCAAATACATTAAGAAACGGAAAGAGTGCAATACTTTTCTGTTAACGCTTTCCCTCCCGTTATCCATGACTCGAATGCAGGAATCCACAATCGCGCTTCTAACAGGATCCTGCGAAGAAAATTCCAGAGAAAGAGTTTCGCATGTCACGCTCGATCAAGCAAAACGAAAACAATTAATCCAGAAACTTCTCTACATTCGCAATCGAATCGACGCAACTTAAATTCAGAAAAAAAAAAAAAAAAAAAAAGAATCGGCGAAATAAATTTTAAAAAAAATAAATAAATAAAGAAGCACCTGGTTATTAGAAAGAGGAACGGATTTGTAGCTGCGGAGAAGGTTACCGTCAAGGACGAAATACCGCTTCCGTGAGAACTGAAGTCCAATACGGTTGAAGCGTATGAGGTACAACCAGCCTTCCATTCTGGTAGTTGCGTCGCTCTGCGACGCCGATGCCGCGCTACTACTTCCCATTCTCTTCCCTCTCAATTCACTCGTCACCGTTCACCATTCAGCATTTAACTAACTAACGATTGCACCACACACGCAAGCGCAGCTAGAGGTATGGGAATCAGATAATCGAAGGAAAATGGAGGAGGTTTTAAAGTGAAGGTGCGAGTGCGATCCGAGGCGCAGAGAGAATGAGAACGGTGGCGAGTGGCAGAATGTAGTTGCAACTACTAAATGCAATTGAAATTGTAATGTAAATGTCTGCGTTTCTCTCTCTTGGGGATGGCTGTGCCGTGTGGTGTCTGTGCGCTGTGCTGTGTTTGCCTTGGGTGTAACTCTATTGGGATGCATATGAGACAAAGATTGCCTGTCAAGTTAATTTCAGAATCCCTCAAATGACGCTGTTACCCTCCGCCCTCTCATTGCTCCTTCCTTCTCTCCTACTCTTCCCTTTAAATTATTTTTTTCTTCCCACCACACTAACAATGCTTTCGTTGGGTTAATAAAAAATTAGTTAGCCACACAAATGGAAAAACCTGTTCTAATTCATTTTATATTTCTCGAGCTTTTTCTGGTGAGGTGAGAACTGGACTTCAAGGTCACTGAAAGTCTCCTCTGCTCCACAAAGGGTATCTTTTTTCCATCCTTTTATTTTAATCTACTTTTATTATTTTCAGAAAATGTTACTATTTTAGAGAAAAAAAATACAATGTATTTTTTAAAATTAGAGCGGGAAAACTGAACAATATTTTCTGATAAAAATTATAAAAGGTAAAAAATTTACTATACACAATAGTTTTGTAGGTAGAGGCTTTGTTAGCCCGGGGAACAAAATTTACTGCTAAATAGTCCTTTTCGAGCTTCAATTATTGACTTTAATACGGAATATAATCTGTTTTAGTATTTTAAACGAAAAAGATATTTAAAGCAAGGAAAATTGTAACAAGTTTAATCTACTGACGAAACGTCCCTAACCGTTTATTTTATAAAGTTAGATAACTTTAATGAAAGAAATGAAAAGTTAAACTATTAAATGTAATTAAAATACATGTTTAAATAAGTAACTGACTTGGTTAACGCGGAAGTTGCTTCCTTCTTCATTTGGGAACGTTAATTGGAGGAATTATTATTTTCAACGCTTTCTTTCACAGCAAGGGTTGTATTTTTTATCATACTATTTTACATTAATATCTAAAATTTAATATGTATAGTGGTTTTAATTTTAATATTTTATCATACAAAATATTTTTACTTTTCATAATTTTTTTTTTATCGCTGTGAATTGGTTGATTGAACTGGGCTAATTTCTAGCGTTTATTTTATTTGAAATGCAAGTTGTGTTTAAAAAGGTTCCTATCCTTTCAGTTATGCTATGAGCCAAAGTTATGCAGTGTGTCAGGGAGAATGAAACCATAGTTATCCTCCTCGGTCACCAAATTACAACACGCGTATTAACCTAGCAAAGCAATACACGTAAATAAAGATATAAATATAACCCCAGAAAAAATTACAAAGAAACAAATAATGTTAAAAATTATATAATTGGCAACAAGGACTAAATAGTGACGAGTCTATGTTTTGTTGTAGTGATTTATTATGCTAAAATAAAAGAACAATACATTGTTGAATGGGTCCTAGATATGAACTACATACGCAAATGCAGGTTGTATGTGTATTCTTCTTAAGATGCCAATCTCTTTTCCTTAAGGATATTTGATAGGAAAGTGAATGGGTGGTTATTGGTGAACCAAAAACTCAAAAATTAAATCTGAAAAGGTGTTCGTGCTTTATACGTTAACGAGTGATTTTTTTTTCTTAGTGCGTGACTATGATTGTATAGTGCCAATAATGTATAAGAAATACGCTTTCAGATTTTAAAATACCAATAAATTCAAAGTATAATGACATGTTTGGAATTATTATTTTTGTGAAAAATTTACGAACAAATTCAATAATAATAAATAATTAATTCATCACTATTGAATTATTATATTTGCTAAATCCGTGTTCTTGTAAGATGTTGTAAACATGACAAATATTCAGTTCTTAGTTTTGGGATCAATAATTCTCTTCCCATGTATACAAAAGAGTGGTAAAAAAAAACTATACTTTTGTAGGTCAAACTTTTTAACCTATGAGGAGAGTTATTGTGAATGTGTATTTATTTTATTTTCACCTTGTTTTTCTCATGTTAATTACTTACACGTCCATTACACGTCCATTCAACTATTTCCAAATGGATATGGATAGGGATAAATGGTGTATAAGATGAAATGGGATATTTAAGACATGATTTTAATTTAATTAAAATAGTAAGAATACTTTACAATTTAATTTTAGGGTGGTTAATATTTTCTATCTATATCTCTTCTCTTTGTTTGCACATGTGGAAAATATTAAACACTCTAATATGGTGCAGTATTTTTACTATTTTAATTAAGTTATTAATTCTCACTATTTTAATTAACTTGTTAATTGAAATCGTGCAACTATCACTTATTTATAAATAAAACTTAATTGTACATTATTGTGTATTTATTTTAGTTATACAGTAGCAACACACCAGACAAAAAAAAAGTGAAATTTCTCACTATTTTAATTAACTCATTAATTAAAATCCTGCAATCATTACATATTTATAAATAAAACTTAACTGTATATATTATTGTGTATATATTATTGTGTATTTATTTTAGTTCCACAGTAACAATACATAACACCACACCAAAAAATAGAAGAGGAATGAGTGGAGAATATTAACCATTCTAAAATGGTAAATTATTCTCACTATTTTAGTTAACTCATTAATTGAAATCGTTCTTTAATCTAGTAAACTAAAACTAACATTGTGTTCTTTTTTTCACAATTTCATTTAATCTTAAATTAAATTGTGCAATAAGGTGGTCACGATTTCTTTACAATAATACCCTGTCTCCTATAAATAAATAAATAAAAAATATATTATTCGAAGAATTTTAGATAAAAATTACCTCAATTTGAAAAATTTACCTGAAATAGTAATAAATGAGTACAACTTAAATAAAAAATGGTGTATGATTGAAACCTTAGTTTGAGAATACTTAAATATAAAAGACCAACAAAATTTGACTTTAAGTAGATATTTAATTTATTAAGTCAAACATGAATTTATACCTCATATTAAAAAAAAACATTTTCGATAACTTTTATTTTTTATATTTAATATATATAAGATTCCAAATAATACTCACATGCATTCAATTTATTTTTATTCTCTAACGGTTCTGAATGACTGCTCTGAAGATATGGCAAATAATACTCACATTCATTCAATTTATTTTTATTCTCTAAAGGTTCTGAATGACTGTTATGAAGATATGGCAGAAAATGGGAATGACGTGTACAATATAAGCTAATTCCTTAGTCAATTTATATATTTTTGAAATGTGAAATTTTATAGGATTGGACCACCTCTTAAATGATCCTATTTATTTAATTCTTAATTGTTAAAAGAAAAATCTTTTCATTCCAATTCTCTCCTAATTATATTTTATGTACTATCTTTAATATTTTTTTTTTTTTTGTATCCATCTTAAAATATTTTCACCTAAAGTAAAGTAAATGTTTACTTATTCCTATAGCTAAATAAGTATAATAAGTATGTAAATTTTTAAGATAATTTTATTATGACTAGTACTTAATTATAATTGAATCAATGCAAAAAATGTTAGATTTTACTTTTTACAAGTAATATGTCATTGTGTTAACTTTAACTCTCTTAAACTTATTTGCTTAAATTTTTTGGTCTTAAATGTTAAAAACCTGTATTGCAATATTACTATATATATATATATATATATATATATATATATATATATATATATATATATATATATATATATTTAGTTGAATATTAATATATACTTGAAATTACAGAAGACTTTTTTTTTCTATACAAAATAAGGTTATGTATTTTGTGATAATAAACATTTTGTTGGCTCACGAATAGTCTTTGCTTACGTTTGAGATGGAGAAGTTGAATTGTGTCAAGCATTTTACTTATCTAGATAATTTAAAATTTTAGTTTAGATTTGAGAATTTAGAATTTATTAAATAAATATAATAATCAATACATTCAATAAATTAATTGTTAGAAAATAATATATATATATATATATATAAAAGATTCCAAATAATAGAAATATTATTTTCTGTCTGAAGATATGATTGGAAACTAGAATTCCTATGTAGAGTCTGAGCTAGTTCCTTAATCAATTTGTATATTTTTAAAATCTCTGTGGATTTCAAATACTACAGACATGCATTCAATTTTGTTTTATTTTTAGAGTGTTATGAAAATGTAACAGAAAACTGGAATTACCTTTGTAGAGTCTTAACTAATTCCTTAACCAATTTGTATACTTTAAGAATGTCAATTATTATAGGATTAAAACACCCATTAAGTAATCCCATTTATTTAATTCATAATTGTTAAAAGAAAATTCTTTTAGTTCTAATTCTGTCCCTAATTACATAATTTTATGTACCACCTTTTATATTTTTTTCTTTGTATCCATTTCTCAATATTTTCACCTAAAATAAAGTAAATATTTACTTATTCCAATAACTAATAAGTATGTAAATTTATAAGATAATTTTATTATGGCTAGTCATGCTCAAAATATAATTGAATCAATTGAGAAAAGGTTAGACTTTATTTTTATTAGTAATATGTCATTGTGCTAACTTTAACTCTCTTAAACTTATTTGCTGAAATTTTTTGTCTTAAATGTTAAAAACCTGTATTGCAATATTAATATATATATATATATATATATATATA
>Ga0209489_107716_pt1 | contig 15636 bp, 11 predicted proteins | sample SiratrowhiteBW_FD_187527 | JGI IMG/M metagenome (GOLD analysis project Ga0209489, IMG submission 187527) | Root nodule microbial communities of legume samples collected from California, USA - Siratro white BW (SPAdes) (version 2) | ecosystem: Host-associated > Plants > Roots > Nodule | place... | reverse complement strand
TACTATAAAAAATGATGAAGAGAAAATAAATAAAATTAATAAGGGAGGATTTAATCGATCATACCCCACCAGTAGAAATTTTTATAATCGACCAACCCTCCCAGATATCCAATTCGAAGAATGGGAGTTAGAACATCCCTCTGCCTTTGATGGTAATGGTATAACAGAATGGAATATTGATGGTATGACTGACCATCAAATTCTACGGAAAACTCATGAGTTAACTATGGCTGCATCAGCCTATAGGGTAAAACACTCAGAAGAACAAACCATAAAATTAATTATTGCTGGGTTCACAGGAATCCTAAAAGGATGGTGGGATAATTATCTTAGTCCTGAAAATAGACTGTATATAACCACCTATGTAAAAACCGAAGAAAATGCTCAAATACCTTTAATGGTAGAAACCCTTGTAACAGCCATTATACATAATTTTATTGGAGATCCTAAAATATTTGAGGAAAGAACCTCTATCCTCTTACATAACTTAAAATGTCCCACTCTGGGAGATTACAGATGGTATGTTGACAACTTTATGTCAATGGTATTAACCCGAGATGACTGCCGAGAACCTTACTGGAAAGAAAGGTTTGTGGCAGGATTACCTCTAATCTTTGCCGAACGAGTAAAAGAGAATTTACAATTAGAATATCCAGATACCGCTTTAAAAGATCTAACATACGGTAGAATAAGTGCAATGGTAAAAAATACGGGTGTTGCCCTCTGTAATTCAATGAAAATAGAAAATAGGATAAAAAGAAATCAACAAATAGGAATAAAAGAATTAGGAGATTTCTGTATTCAATATGGATACGAAAAAATAACTCCCCCATCAACCGCTAAAAGAAAGACGCTAAGGAAACAAAAAACTAATGCTAAAACTCCTTATAAAAATAAACAAACCCAAAAATGGACCCCCAAAAGAAATGTTAAACGCCCAAACTCAGATAAAACAAGCAACTCACAAACAGATAAAAGTAAAATATATATATATATTTTGATAATGCCCTAAAAGGAGAGGATATATGCATGTTTTCTTGGAAATGAGGCCTTTTTTCTTTTTTACACCTAGTCTCTCTTTGCTTCCTTTTATCCTTGTATCTCATGTAAAGGGAGCTTACAATAAGGGAGAGTTACTTGTGCTATGAGTTTGTATTTGTGTGTTTGAATACTCCAATGAAAGTTACGTGTCATCATATCTAACATCCAAGTTTGAATTACATTAACTGTAGGTCATCATTAAAAATGAGAGAGATTATAAAAGTCATGTAAAAAAGAAGTTGTTTTGATGATGATTTTTTAAAAATATTAATCTTAAACATGTATTTGTATTGTAACTTTTATTACATGTGTTTGGAAGTCCTATAGAGAAAATCATCATAAGACTTTTAGTTTAGTGTACAACCAATATTAAAATTAACTAATATAAATTGTTTTTAAAAGATTAAAATATTAAAAAAGTCTTAAATTTTGTCTTAATCAATTATAACGTTTTACGTAATCAATTAAATTGTAAATTGTTCTTCATATATTTTAAAATACGATAATTGATTATTTTATTTTGTTAACTGATTAAAACAGATAGCAGAAAAAGGTATCTCAAAAAACAAATTGATTAATTTATTTAATAATCACCAACCTTTGTTTTAAGCTTTTCTCTGAAATAAATGAGAAACTTAAATAACCAATTAACATATTTAATAACTAAATAAAATTAGAGATTGTTTTAAATATTTTTTGAAATTTTACTGAGAATAATGGATTACCAATTTAGAATAATCAATTAAATGTCTCTGAATCAGTTTTTCACCAGTGTTTGAAGAACTCTATAAATAGATTCTTTAATTTTTTCTCTTTTATAAATTTGATAATATTTTCAAAAGCAATTACAGCGTTTATTTAAATCGTTTTGAGCCGTTTTCAATTGCTAAAAGATGCTTTCAAGATTGTTCAAGATTTCTCTCAAAAAGTTTTGTAGCGCTACTGAATTACTCTGGTGTTGCCTCTATTGTGTTTTCTAGTAACATCTTTCTTTTTTGTGTTGATAGAATTTTTATAATTAGTTTTCTCTTGAGTATTCAAGAGTTGAATTAATTGGCTTCTTCTTTGTGTGATTGGTATGATCCAAGGGTAGGACATATCCTCTTGATTGTATTTAGGACTTGATCTTGTGTGTTTTCTATCTTGTATATGTTGTGTTGAGTGCTTGTATTAAACATATAAACATAATGCATTTCACTTATTCAGAGGTTGAATAACTGAGACTAGATGTATAATTAGTTTCGATCTCAACTAGCATAAATTATGATCTCTCTCTCTCTCTCTCTCTTTTATCTTACTATTGCCAACCTTTATCAATTCTGATTCAACAATCAATTGCAGTAAGTTTTTCTAATAAGAACAATTTTTCAAAGAACTTAAAGAAAGATTAATCTTTAAAAAAAGTTTTCAAAATCAATTCATCTCCATCTTGATTTAGTTTAGCCTCACATTTTTCCAACAACTTTCAACCAACACTTGGTTATTACCCAGAAGTGGTTACATTTCAATAATACTCAATTTGTAACTTCCAATAGATAGTAGTTTGCAAGGTGAAACTCAATTAGTTGATTGAAAACTAGATGTAGTCTACACTATCAGACAAACCAATATAAATATGAAAGAGTAATTTCTTCTTTCCCTTATCCTTGTTCATTGCATATTAATTGTATTGCATTAACCAAAAAAAGAAAGTGTTTTAGCCATAGAGGTTTTTTATCGCTCTCTAGGTCAGCCCAAATATAATTTTTCAATCCCCTTTCTCTTCATGGATCTGTTCAATTTATTTCTTAGCAAATAATTGTTTCTGGTACCAAAATTGTACCCAAATTATGTAACAACATTTCAATATTTTACCTACTACATCTAACCAATATTTGTTCACGGATTTGAATCAAAATTTGAAAGTTAGTCACTTGAAATATTTGATTCCCTTTCGGTTATGAGAATCGTAACAAATTATTATCCCTTACGGAACCGTTGAGTCAACTAAAAGTGGGTATATACATATTGGGCCTACATTAACAACAAAAGAAAAATAAAATTGGTCCATTTAAAACAAGACTGTAGTGTTTTTTTCAGAATTCCAATTTTGGACATAAGTAAAAAACCAAAATGCCCTTCATTTTAAAAGAAAAACATAAAAGCACAGGACATTCGAGGGTGCTGCGTTTGGAGGTGCTACGTTCGGAGGTGCTGCATTGGTGACAGTGAAGACACTGATAAAGGTTTAGGGTTGTGAGAGCAATGCAGAGAGATTACAGAGGTGGAAGAAAACTGTTATAGGAGTTGCTGAAGAAGAAAGTTGTTGCTAGGAGGAGGAAGAAGGTTGGGATGCAATTAACAACGTCTTGATTCTTCAATATAATGAAATTAAAGCTTCATTTGAGATGAGTATACATGTTGTTGGTCATAACTTTAATTCGACATTATACAAACATTTGGTGGGTATGGTTAGCAAGTATGCTTTGTTATGGATAACTGAAGAAGTGCAAAGAGCTAACCGTGTGGGCTTCGATAGTGAGCATTGTGGTTGTGTCCTCAGATATACCCATGGATTGCCATGTGCTTGTGCAGTAGCTAGATATTAATTTGGTGTAATACCACTTAACGAAGTTCATGTTATGTGGACTCGACTAAGCTTCTCAGACATATCATCAGGTCAGTCATCTTCTGAGTTGTCATATGAACAAGAATTTGATGCCATTGCTAAATGATTTAAAGAGGTTGATATTAGAGGAAAACTTACAATCAAGAACAAACTTCGTGAAATTGCTTATCCTGACATGACATCAGTGTGTCTGCCAAGAGAGAAAGTCAAAACAAAAGGCTCATAAGCATGTAAAGAAAAAATACATGAGAGGTCAACAAAGCATAACCCATCTTATTTTGAACATGTCGATAAAATTTATTCAATCGATGATAGTTGCTCTTCACAAAAGGGGTTGAGGAGAAAATCACAATTAACACTGAGTCAGAAAGTTGTTCCAATGCTTGATCAATTTCATTCGATTTGTCATCCATTTATCGAAGATGTTGTTGATGTGAAAGCAGATGGAAATTGTGGATATCGATCTATTGCTACATTGTTGGGTATGGGTGAAGAATCATGGTCATTGGTTCGTATGGATTTGTTCAAAGAACTTTGTGCTTGGCATGATGAATATGCTGCCACTTTAGGAGGATTTGATCGAGTTGAGGAACTGAAGAATTCATTGCTACTTGAACGATCAACAACTGTAAGCAGCTTTATCATTAAGTATTGTTATTTAAGTCATGTGTAATTATTAATGTAATATGTACAATTTCAACATGCAGGCTACTGTGCAGAAATGGATGACAATTCCTGACATGGGTTATGTCATTACTAGTAGATATAATGTGGTATTAGTTTGCTTATCACTGAAGCAGAACATAACCATTTTTCCATTAAGAAGTAGACCACCAAGTTCTAACCATTCACATCGGATAATATGTATAGGACATGTGTATGGTACATATTATAATGATCTAAATAACGCCAAAAAGTTTAATATTTATCGTTATATTAACATGAATGTTAATTATTTTCAGGTGAAATTACGGGATGGTAGTCCTTTACCTACAGAAGACATGCTTTGGTCGAAGTATTGTTATCCAGAGGCAAGATTGTGATCATCGTATTACGTTGGTCATATGCAACGTTTTACAAACATGTTACAACCTAATAACTTGCACATTAATCTTGGAGATGATTGATGATTGTAAAAGCATTTGCTTACTATATTTGTTGTCTATCATCTGAAATAACATAGTAACCAATATGATGAGGAATACTAATAATAACATACCAATATCATAGTAATCGGTACAAATAGTAACATAGTTTTGGGTAGAAATAATAACATAATAAGTATTATCATCTAAAATACAAATAATAAAATAGTAGTATCAACTACGTCCTGCTCCTCTGCCACGACCTCCTTTCTTACGACATGTGTACACAGTTCCCTCACGACAACCTTCTCGGGTGTACTGCAGTGCCTCTTGAGTCCCTTCATAGGCACTAGTGCCTTCTCGCACGTCGCCACAATCAATCATCCTTTGCAGAACGTTTACAATACGTCTATATAAACTCTGCAATATGAAAATAATAGACATTAATCAAATCAATCATTTAAAATGAATTCAATAACATTGACAAGAAAAATAACTTACTGGACTCCTTTCCTGATCCGATGGAGGGGGAGGGTCTATGTCAGCTGGACTACGAGATCGACAACGAGATGGCACACGTGGCGCCTCATCCTCAGCACCAGGAGTAATAAATGGATGGGAGATACGCATAAACCAATCCATGTAGTCGTCTAAGAATGCATGTGGCTCGGATGCTGGAGTAAGACCGCTAACCAAATGATCAGCAAAATGTAACCATCTATAGTCAATGGTCTCAAAAACAGCACCGTTGTGAGGCAAAACAGCATTTGGAATTCTCTGCTTGTACCCAAACTGTCGCAAGACACGATCTGGCATATATTTCTCACAAGTGGACCCGTAATGGATGCGTCCTCGAAATAATGATACAGTCTCAAATGGACGAGCTACTCGGTGAGAATGATATGGAGTCCACACAACGTCAGTATATGTCAACCGGTCTAAATGGGCCCTGACCTCAAAGAAGCTCGAAACATGACGTCCGACAACATATCGAGCTGCCCGTGGAAGACTTTCATCGTATCTAGAATTCAAAGTCCTTCTTCCCATGCACGGGATGTGCTCGTAAATCCATGCCTATATTATTTTAAACAAATCAACAATGACTATTTTCAATTGACAACTTTATATAACTTCTAACATATAATTAAATTAAGAGTCAAATTATACCTGAACAATGGTAAGAAAACCTCCCAACTGTCTTGTTTCACTAAGACATGCATCCCATAACTGCTCATACATGAATGTCAGAGCAGCTGCTCCTTAAGCCCACTGTCCACACATGTCAAGGTCTCTAAACAATGGAAGATAACAGGTAGAAACCCAAGTTGCACTCTTATTTGCAAATATAGTACACCCTAACAGATGTAGTAAATAAGCTCTAGCAGCACACTCCCATGACCGGTCAATGCAGCATTGCTCATAAACCTCCCTCAACCAAGCTAGTCTGACTTGGGCACCTTTATTTCTTCTTAACTCTTTGTTTGAATTAGTCTTTGATGTTCCTAATAATTCCATCAGCATATTCTTGGAAAGATTATGATTCAAAGCATCATATGTTGGGAATTGTCCCACAATAGGATGATGCAATATAGACGACACATCGTCTAATGTGATCGTCATTTCTCCAACAGGCAGATGGAATGAGTTTGTATCTTGGTACCATCTCTCAACAAAGGCTGTAATTAAGCCTTTGTCAAGAACTTCATAGGCAATCCTACAAAGAGGTAGCAATCCAGAATTTTCTACAATAGCATAAACTTGTGGGCAAGGAATCCCAAATTTATTAACTTTTCTTCCATGGGAGACCAATCTCTCCCCGTTCCTATACAAAACAAATAACAATATAATTCATATTCCTAATTCTCATGTAACTAATTGAATTTAATCCAATCACCAACACAATATAGGAAATTGTAAATATCTTACCTCACCACTCCATAGTCTAAACGCAATGTGATTAGGGTAACTAACCAAAACAAAACGATCAGAAGGGCCACCTGGGAATCCCCCTGCCTTAGCAACTTCATCATGTCTGTCTCCTCGCCTTACAGAGGCTGTCGGTCTTTCTCGACCCCCTCTAGTTATTGCCATAGCTCTAAAACAAGGAAAAAAAATTGAAAATCCAAAGTAACCAAAATATACAACATTTTTCAGAAAAAAATATGTTGCGAGTTCTGTAACCCGTAATGTATTTGAATTTTAGGATTTAGGGTTTAGGGTTTAGGGTTTAATGTGTTACATGCACTCCTTTTTTTCGAATGCATTGCGGGTTACAAAACCCGCAAAATGTTTTTTTTTTTTGAAAAATGTTGCAGGTTCTATAACCTACAATGCATTTGAATTTTCGAATGCATTGCGGGTTACAGAACCCGCAATGACGACTTTCAACGGCGAAAAATGCCATCCACCGCCGTCGTCCGCCATTAAACTCTCAAACTTTCACTCCAATATGAAATTAAACATACAATACACCTTACCTTTACTTCAATTGATTGTATTGTTGAAATTTTGATATATGGTGGAACCTTTGTGGTGCCCGTGGAGAGTGGATGGAGGTTGATGTAGGATACAATGGTGAAACTTTTGTGGTGCTCAAGCTTTTCTCTAATGCAAGAGGAGAACAATGGAAGAAATTTGGAAGGTGTAGGAACTTGCGTATGGAAGTATGGAGGTGCAGGGTTGTTGGAGCCTGAAATGGTAGAAGGATGGAAGAAGGAGATGATGAAGGTATGAAAAGGGTAAAATGGGTTTTTTAAAAATATCAAAAGGATACTTTTGTAAAATCGTTATTAATATGGAGGTGCAGGAAGTCGTCATGGAGGTGTAGGAAGAATCACTCAAAAAAAAATTGAAGGAAACCCAATCCATTAAAAGATCTAGTCAAAAAAATAAAATGATTTGGATGAGACCCAATTTAATAAGGGTTCATTTAGAAAAAATAAAACAAAACAGCTATGACCTGGTCTGATCAGTTTGGTTGAAGTCCAACCCATTAAGGATGTGTCAAAAATAAAAATAAAATTGTTATTTGCACTCCTTTTTATTAATTACTGACCTCGTTCTCTCACTATTTAGTGCTAGGTCTCTGGATTTTCCCCATTGAACATTCTGATTAATTATTCCCATTTATTGTCAATAAATTGGGTTATTTTTATTTCTTTATTTATTTTTTTATAATTTTCTTACTTGTTCTCATGCTTTAATCTACCGTTATCCATTCTTAATCCAGGGAAATTAATTTCAAATAAATAGAATTTTATTTTTGATTATGAAATTAATTGGAAATTTGAATAGGTGAGTTGATAGTTTTAAAAAAAATTATTCTACTTAATGTTGATTAAGGTAATTGATTGTCAGTTTTTTTTAATTAAGGTGGGTTTACTGAAAATCACGAGCTGAAAATTGAAGGGTTGGTAGAACTTTTGTAAAATATACGTTTTTCATATACATTGAACAACAAATCATACACAGTTCTTCATTGACTCAGATGCCAAGAATTCAGAGAAAATACACACGGTTCGCTTAAGTTTTTACATTCTCGTATAACACTGAAACTCTTTGTGGCATAGGCATAGGAGACAATTGCTGAAGTCATATAACACTAAATCCAACAAGGTGCACGTTTTTTCCTTTTATTTTCCATTTTTGGTAAAGTATGTGCTGTATAACCTATTATGTTTACACTTTTTTTGACTCATTGTGTGCCATGACGTGAAGTTAAAATCCAATCAAATACAGGGCTACTTACACTAAAAAATTTCCAATTCCAAATAGGAACCAAATTCACTCCTCCAATCAAAAATTCAAAACCAAAACTATATTCAAATAAAACTAAAATAAACAAGCTGAACCAATACCAAAATCCCAAAATTGAGTTTCGAAATCCAGAGAATCATCAAACCTGAACCCACTAGAAATCTTCTCCAATTCGTTCAATTTTCAAATATGAACCAAGCCCAGTGAAAATCATAAATCATTCTCCAAAACCAATTCCAATCAAGAAACAAATACAATATAAAACTCAAAAATCAGAGACATTGCCGCCGAGCCATCACCGTCGACTACCTGTGATGACAACCATGGCAATTGTTTTTACCTAATTATCATTTTTTCTCTCAATATAATCACTCGTCTCTTTTTACCTTATCGTTCTTTTTATGATCCATTTAATATAGTTCAATTAAATTTCCGCTCCCATTTTCGAAAGAAATTTTCGAACATAAAACATTTCTATAAAACATTTCTAAAAATGTAATAAATATATAAAGTTTTCAAAAATAAGAATATGAACATCTTCTAAAATAAAATTAAAAAGGTAAAATTTTTACAAAAGTTAAAAATAAAAAAGTATACGAAATTTTCAAATTAAAAAAATAAGAAAATATTAAATATTGTATCAAACAATTTTCAAATTAGAATTATGTTATCCCTGATTTTCTATCTGAATGGAAATACCTAGGATCAAGGTTCATCCTTGTCATGTTAAAAAAAATATGTTTTCTTTATTTTTTACTATTTATTATTTTTATTTTATTTGCATTTTTGTTTATTTTTTTATTTGTTTCTTTGTATTTATGTTTATTTTTATTTATTTTATTTGTATTTTTGTTTATTTTTTTATTTGTTTATTTATATATATGTTTATTTTATTGACATTTTTGTTTATTTTCATTTATTTGTATCTTTGTTTTGTATTTTTGTTTGTTTGTATTTATGTTTATTTTAATTTATTATCATTTTTATTTTATTTTATTTATTTTATTTGTATTTTTGTTTATTAATAGTTGTTTGTTTTATTATTTTTATTTGTTTCTTTTATTTGTCTTTATTTGTATTTGTATTATTTTTGGAAAAATAACATTCTGTACAAACACACTCATTCTTTTTATTTGATTAAAGGTACCGTCTTAGGATGGGCATTGCGGGGGTGTTGATACTTTTCCCACACCTAACCGACTCCCGAATCTTAAATTTGGTTCGCAGATATTTTATTTATTTATTTATTTTTTGTTTTTCTATAGTTTTTCATAATAAACTATGGTGGCGACTCCAATCTCAATTTAAATATTCTTAAAAAAATTGTTTTATCACCCCATCGTAATTGCAATTGCGACATTTTGAGTTAATATACACCTCTTCGGTTGTGTTTTTGAGATTTATTAACACGCCTTTCGGTCATGGCTTTCGATTATGATTCAGGCCTCGCCCTTTGGTTATGGCTTTCGGTAATGCTTTTCAGGCACACCTTTCGGTTATGACTTTCAGCTTCCGCATCATTAAGCCTTTTGGCTTTCACTTTCTTCTTCCGCATCGTTAAGCCTTTCAGCTTTGACTTTACGATTTTCATAAACATGCATCATTCGGTGGCCGCTTTAGGGACGCACTGTTCAGTGGCTGCTTTAGGGACGCACCGTTCGATGGTCGCTTTAGGGACGCACCGTTCGGTGGCCGCTTTAGGAACGCACCATTCAGTGACTTGTTTAGTGTAAGGACGCACCATTCGATGGCTGCTTTAGGGATGCACCATTCAGTGATCCATTTAGTTTAGGGATGCATTATTCGGTAGCCACTTTAGGGACGCACAATTCGATGACCGCTTTTGGGACGCATTATTTGGTGGCCGCTTTAGAGACGCATATTCAGTGGTCCATTTAGTTTAGGGATGCACCATTTGATGACCCATTTAGTGTAGGGACGCACCATTCGGTTGCTTATTTAGGGAAGAGCCATTCGACAATCTGTTTTAGTAACATACCTTTCAGCCACATTTGTAGACAACAATTTTATCAGACTTAAATATTGAAGTGCATAAATATAAGGTAAACCTCCTCTATTTAATGTTCCCTCACAACTTACAATTCCTCAATTTGCTTCTTGAATTTTTTGTTACTACACTACAATTTCTGCGTGGTATTCAGGATTTGTTGCAAGGTTGGGGTTTCGCCATTAGCATCAGAGGGCGTTGGTTGTCTGTGGTTTCTCATTTCTACTCTCAGGGTAGTGTTCATGGTTAGTGCTTCACGAAAATATTGTGGAAGCAGGAATAGTTTACCGGGGCCATGGTGAGCGCCAATTTATTCTAACCATGGAGGTTTTTGATTGCTCTATAGACTTGCCCAAATAGAACTTTTCAATCCCCTTTCTCTTAATGGGTCTGTTCAATTTATTTCTTAGCAAATAATTGATTATGATACTAAAATTATACCCAAATTATGTAACAAATTCTAATATTTTACCTACTACATCTAACATATATTTTTTCAAGGATTTAAATCAGTATTGGAAAGTTAGTTACTTGAAATATTTGATTCCCATTCGATTATGAGAATCTTAACAAATTATTTTATGTTACAGAATCGTTGAGTCCACTAAAAGTGGGTATATACATATTGGGCATGCATCTACGACCCATTTTCATGGATAAGTAGATCCTTTATAATACTCATTTTCTACTAGCGACACCCCCTTAGGTCGAGGATGGGTCAAAAAGAAATTTGCCATAAAAAATCTTTAGAAATGATTTTTGGTATATCCCTATTAGCCTAAAAATATCGTCTGATTGCTTGCTATTTGATATGGTTCCTTGAATTGTAGAATCTAGATCAACTCCTTAGGAGATGGAGAACAAAACACGTCTAATGGAGCAACACGATTGGCGTGACAATGGAAGCAAAAGAGTGTAGAAGCATGAAACATTAATGGAAATGGAAGAAAGAAACAAGTAAACAATGTAAAACAAAACTAAAAATGGATTGAAAAGAAGAAGAGTGGAAGAACAGGCCACCTTAGGGACTGGATCTCCAAAGGATAAGTGCATGAAGAGCCACTACTTGAAAAATCCTCTCAAGATAAGAACTAAAAAATAAAGAGAAAGGAGACACTCTCAACTTTCAAGAAAACCTCAAAAGAAATTCTCATTAACTCTCTTTTAGGATTTGTACAGTGAAAAACACTCCTTTATATAGAGGCTTGAATGTCCAAACTGGAGTGTGCAGAGTCAAAAGATTAACAAAATTTAACTAAGATTAAACAAAATTGATCTTCTAAAAATTAGGGAGTTGCACTTAGTAGTATGTAAGTGCATGGAATGTAATGATTACAAATGATGACTTGAAAATCCTTGCATGTGCGAGCACATGGAGAGCTCGAAAGGTCAAAGAGCTTCTCTTAAGTTGCTTCCTTCCAATTCTTCTCTTCTTTCAAGTTCCTTTTATTTTTAAGATCTCTACTTAATTATTTTAATTTCTTCTTCCAAAGCTCTAATTCTTCCTCTTGTTTTTATTCCTTCAAAATGTTTTCTTATTTCTTCTTCTTTGTATTTCCTAACCATGCTCCTTATTTAATTCCTTCATAATCCTCTTCCTCTTATTCCTCATGTGCCCCATCCTTGCATGTATTAAATTGCCATGTGTGTTAAAAATTGTGTGCATTTTCTGTTACATTTTACACTTGAGTAATAAATGATTATGAAATCAAAAAATGAATTGATTACTAATTCATATTATTTTGCTTGAAAATGAACAGAAAAACATTGGATCAAAAGGAGGATTGAAGCCCTGAAGGTGAAAGGTTAAACAAAAAATAGATACAAAACAACTTAAGTCGGATGCCAAAACCTGAGTTCGACTTTAGCAAACTCGAGAGCAATTCATTGGAAATGAGCTTAGTGCACAAGACTTGCACCCAACATTGGTTAGGCTTGGAAGTGTGGATCAATAACAAAATTCAGTCATGCCCGGCATCAAAGCCTGAGTTGAGTGTGAGCATCGATTTTCACATCCTATTTAATAGTTGTTCTACATTACGATTAGGCATCTTAAACCATCAAGGAGCAAAATTGGAAATTTAAGGGAACTTTAGGGTTTTCTAGGAGTAATTTTTTATTTCCTTTATTCATATGCAATGTTTAGTATTCTCATAATCATGAGGAACTAAATCCATTGTTGTTTGGGTTGGACTTAACCTTTCTGAACTCTCATGTAATCCTTTCGGTTTTCATATTTATGACTTTCCTTCCAATCTATTAGTATTTTAATTCAGCAGATATTTCCTATTGTGTTAATTTGTGGCTTGATCTTTGATTCTTTGGTTATTGGAATATATTTTTTTGTAATCAGAAATTGAATTAAAATACCAAATGAAAGCTTGTGTCTAGGAATAGACGATTAATAAATAATCTTAGGCTCATTCATCTAAGAACTTATGGTTTGAGTATATTTGTGGGTTCACATTGATTATTGTTTAGATAAAGTAAATGTTTCTATGCATGAGAGTGAGGATTGGTGAAGTCTAACCCTAACAATCTTATATTATTCATAGTTAATCTTTTTTTTTTTTTTGCATTTCAATTGTTGATAAACAATATTAAGTATTATTTTATTTTTGCACATGAAACTAATCATGGAATTATTTTTTAATCTAATTTTGTTATAATTGTAATTATTTTCGTATATTTGACAATTGCATTGGAAAAGAATGATATATTTATTACTTACTACATTTGCAACTAATGCACTTGCTATCATAGCAAAAATAGCTGGTAGAGATTCTATGTAGGAAACTACGCTAGAGAGAACTCAAAAACAAGTTGAAACACCAAATTGGCAGCAATTCATTACTCATTCCAAGTTAGAAATTACATAAGCCTAATACTGTTATTTATAGACTTTTGGACATCCAAGCTTATGTCACAATTTTCAAAAATCCTCTCAAATCAGAAAATGTCATGTGGCATAAGTAACTTGCTTCACAAACTTTAAAATTCTCTCAAATGAGAGCTTGTCATGCAACATCGATAACTTGCATTACAAGCTTCAAATCCTCTTAAATGAGAGGTTGCCATGTGGCACGCTAGCTTCCACCTTGGCATCCAAGGCTCTTATGTGGACATCCCAGATGTCTACAAGGCTCAAGGCTTTTAAAATCTTATACTACTTGTCCAAAAATACAAGGCTCAAAAATAAATTCTACAATATGCAAATTTTTATGGACTAAAACTTGGCCAAGATGATAGAAGTTTAGCTTTGTTGAGGTCAACTGAGTTCCACACCTTTGTATTCTTCTAGTCATAGCTCTAGTAGTTGGCCCCTTGCTCATAGGTATTCCATCATTTGTTGTACATGTCTTCGATGACAATACATATGTTACTATTAAATCTGCCTCTGATGATGAAGAATGTGAACAATCTTAGGGGCCTCATCATTTAACAAAAGAGCTCTTTGAGGAAGGGTTACAAAGATTTCACAACCCAAACTTGGTTGATAAATCCATAAGATTTGTTCAATATTGGGGGTTGCTTGAAAAACCAGTTCATGGCGGATTGCAAACGAGAATGAACATTTAAAGTCTACCAACTTGCACTATTGTTGGTGCTTTACTTGAACCAGCTCTTCAAGCATATAATGAGCCCTTCTAGAAGTTGCTCGATGGAAGGCAATGACAACCGTCTTGGACCCAAGCCTCTCTTATCCACAACTTTGTTTGCACTAGTGGTATTATCCTCAAATGATGAAGAAATGGAGGAGGTAGACTAATTTAAATGATTTAGCCTGTCCACCTATTTGTTGTTGTTGTTTAAAAAGGGGGAGAACATAACATATCAAGAAAAGAAAATGGGATTGTATAATTCAAGGGGCAACTTTAAAGAAGATGCACAAGCTTAGAGGGAGAGCAATTTTAAGTTGATGTATTGTATTTTGTTTTACTTGTTTTTGAAAACACAATAGACTATGTTAAAGTCCACTTTTAAGATTGATGTTTCTTTTCTCTTTTTCAAATGCAATGTAATATGTATTCAATTGGTCAAAGATTAGATATTGTTAATATGATATGAATAATGAAAAATCAATGTTATTGAAAAATTTGACAACCTATCAAACATATGCTTTATGATTTTTTTATCTGAAAGTTTGTTGGTGTTAAAAGTATTTATTGCTCTATCTCTTTGTGAAAATCTCATTCTAAAATTTATGATTTTAAGCACAATAAAAAAAATTGAGATTATTAGAGAAAAATTCTAGTAATCTCATATTTTAGATTAAATGTTTGTCACAACAAATTAATAAACATGAAGAAACCTTGTGAAAGATGCTATAGTTTGAAAAAAAGCAGTTCAAACAAGACTCAAGTGCTTCTTCTGACAAACAATACAACTCCTTGTGATTTTCACTTTGTCTTGTAAGTGAAATATTCATCAGATGATAAGTGCACATAAACACTTACTTGTACTTAATGAAAACATTATTTAAGCTTACTATGTTGTTGCATGGAATGTCTTCATCTTTTGTCTACATAGATTACTCGTAAGCACAAGTCTATATTAAGATCTTTTGGGATACGAGCTAAAACTATTTTGTTTTTGCAATCATGCTGACACAAGCTTATGCCAATTATGGTCCAACTATCTGCTTTGCGTAATCTTTACTTTTACTTCCTTTAAAGTAAAAAGTTACCCAAGCTAATGTTGATAAATATTGTTAACTATCAAGATATTGTTTGGAGAGGAGATTGACATTTAATATTACATGAAGTGAATTTAGCGCACCTCTACATCCACACTAGTCAAATGGAAGAAGATAAAGCTATTTGAGTTCAAAAGCACTCAACGGCCATAAAGGGATTTTGTAGCAACTCCTTCTTCGAAGCCCTATATAAATGTATCATTTGAAGAAGAAGAAGAAAGAAAAAGTGTGTTAATACCCGATTTTGTCCGGGTAAAATATACCAATAAATTTTTTTTATTAATTTATTCAATTTTTGTAGATGCTTTAATAAAAAAATAAATAAAATTGTTTTTAAATTAAATTAATTGAAGTTTCTTGGTAAAATAAAAGAAATGTTTTAAGAAAAATAATAATAATTGAATTTTTAAAGAATTAAAGGTTAATTGTTTTTTTTTTAAAA
>Ga0209489_107715_pt1 | contig 15641 bp, 12 predicted proteins | sample SiratrowhiteBW_FD_187527 | JGI IMG/M metagenome (GOLD analysis project Ga0209489, IMG submission 187527) | Root nodule microbial communities of legume samples collected from California, USA - Siratro white BW (SPAdes) (version 2) | ecosystem: Host-associated > Plants > Roots > Nodule | place... | reverse complement strand
CATAAGAAAAAAAAAAAAACAAAAGACAAATACAAGTGAAAAGTATCCATAAGGAAAAAAAGAGAAACAGTGAAAGTAGAGGGGAAGTACCTGAATGAATGGAAAAGAAAAGAGATAAAACCTTGACATATGTGGGAGTTGGGACATAAGCAGACCACAATAACCTTAACTGTTAAGGTTAATCGTTCACACTTATATTATAAAGGATAAAATAGAAAAAAAAATAGTATACACAACAGAGATGCACACAATTAATTACAAAAATTTATTGAGTAAATAAAAATATGCATTAAAAATTAAATAATATCTATAACAATATAGAATAACATTCTTAGTGTACGTATATTATATTCTTATTTCACTTTTAATTATATTTTAAAATTATAAAAAAAATTAAATATAAACTAATCCTCTATTAGAAGTAATACAACTACTATTATTTTTGAAAATTATATAAAGATGTTTCCAGTGTATTTGATGGAAATTATCTACAAAAATAAAAATTTCTCGACAATCAAGTCAGTTCAAGTCAGTTTACCGAATAAGTAATTATAAAGAGAGAATAGTCTTACGTGGAAGTAATACCTTTATTTATAGTGATAGTAACATAATTTTTAGTTATAGGTCAATCCAATCTAGTACTCACTAATATCCACACTTAGTAGTGATATTAAATAAGATAATTTATATTAATTACTGTAATTTGTGCATTTGTAATTAATATGATGTTTATGCATGTATCAATATACTTACATCTTGAACTCATTTTAATTCAAGAGGTAAAGGTCTAAAATGATACCGTTACCAGGTGAGCACTTCTTGGAATGTTCCAAGACCGACTTGCTTCATAAGAATTTACTTGCATATGGTACACAATCTCCTCCAGACTTAAACGACTTTATACTCATTGGGAGTTGTGAAAAGCCTCAATCATTAAATAAGACAATGAATCGTCATAGAGATTTGGTGGCGTCTGGAGTCACGTGTGCGTTAAATCCACATAAGAACAATCATGTCATTTGAAATGAATGATTGCTTAATCTCAGTCGTTAGATGATATGAGGATGAAAGACCAATATTGAAAATGTTTACTCACACACTTTTAACGTTTTGAAGCCTATAAATAGGGTTATTTTCATGTAAGGACCATTACATCTTCTTCTCATCTTCCATTCAAGGAAATCATATAGGTTTTTTCTCTACATGATATCGAGTGGTGATTCCAATTCCAAAGAGTTTTCAAAGTTGTCCAACGAGGAGCTTAGGTTTAGAGTGGTCGAGAGGGTTATTGATTTGAGTTTAGAAGAGAGTTCATTCAAGGTCACTTCCCTTGCTTCAAAAGAACCAGATACTGGAGCTATTGCTTTGACAATCGAGATAGTCTGAGACCAAAATGTTAAACTAAGGGTAGAAAGAGTTTAGTGAAGTTCCTCATTGAGGTCAAGATATGAGTGGGTTTATTACATAGTACGAGAGAAGTTCTTGAGTTTTCATAGGTCTGGAGACCTGGAGGCATTCACGACTCACACGACCATCTTAGAGCATTCTATTGAGGGTGACATAATTAGTTTTGAGAATTTTGAGGTAAACGTTAATGTGTGCTATGAACAAGAAGGACCAGAGGACAATTTCTTCTATTTCTATTCATGTTTTCTTTCTAACTCATATGTCAGATTTCCTTTTGATGAATTTATAATGGAGTGCTCTCAATACTTAATGTAGCACCTACCAAACTTCACCTTAATAGTTGGACGACATTGCAGAAATTTCGGGTCAACATTTAGGAGTATTGGAATCTTCTTCGATTGTAACAATAGGTTGGTGTTAAGGACTTCTTCAAGAATTTGAGATCGATCAACATTTAAGGGAATGTAGTGTGCCAATAGAGGTTTTTGAGTCATATCTTTGACTTTGGGTTTGGTTGGGAAAACTGACTAGAATCACCTTGGTTATCTTAATTAGGTTTCTTTTGAGTGCCTTCACCTCTCAGTTGTTTTTGGAATTCCTTAAATCCTTCAAATTTTACGAACTTTGTTGCTCTTTGCCTCAACTTATCTAAGTTGGTGCCAAGTTTCTTACATAAGTTGTCCAAGAATGACCCAGGTTTCAAGGCAGTCACCAAATGATGCATTGCACCTTCAGGACTTAGATTCCTGATCTTCAATGTCATTCTTTCAAATCTCTACATGAAAGCTTGTAATGATTCATTTTTGTCTTGTCTAATGTTAACAACGGCAATCAATGTTAGATGATAGATCGAATAGCAGGAACTGAGCTCCAAACATAGCTACCAGGGTTTCAAAGTAATAAATTGAAAACGAAGGCAACTGAGTAAACCAACTCAGTGCTACGCCCTTTAAAGAGGTTAGAAATGCTCAACACAGTATGACGTCTTCTGTAGTATACAAACTAACTTGCCTAGTGTAAACATCTAGATGTTCATCAACATCAGTGGTTCCATCATACATTTCAAAAGTCGGATTTCTCTAGTTGGATGGAAGAGAGACTCCCATAATCTCTAGTTGGATACCTTATCACACTATCAACAAAAGACATATATTTATGGTTGGTGTTATAGTTAACCTTCATTCCTCACAACAAAAAATATTAATTATTAAATAGCATCTTACATAAAATAAAGTTATAAGATATTATTATTTTATTTATTACATAACATACTATTTTAAGTATAAAAGCATCAAATACAACTATTTATTTAAAAACATACTACATACATACATACAAAATTATTTTTTAACACTTTTATGATTAATGTTTTCATATAATATCAAGATAAATATCATCCATAAAACCATAATAAAATTATCTTATATATTCTTCATGCGGCGAAAATATTACTAATAGAGACACAATCAGAAGCAAAATGTAATAGAAACAGAAATCATAGAGTTAACTTACTAAAAATAAATTTGTTTTAAATGAAAAAGCTATTTTACCTAAAAATAATTAAATCGTATTTTCTAATAATATTAATTATTTACATAAAATATTTACATATACATTTAACAATCTATTTAATGAGACCGGTTGAAATTCAAATAAAATTAATATATTATGTAAAAATCTATCAATTTTTAATTACCCTAAAAACGAATATTCTCATATTTTACTAATGTGTGGTATATCAACTAAAATGGAAACATTGCAACGAGTGACAGGCTTTGCATCAATGATAGGTGGCTAAGAGTGCAGAGTAGCTTCTTTCAGACTGCATTTAAAAATTTTTAAGCCCTTTTCTTTATTGAGCAACTAATAAAAAAATAAATCAGTAGATTCTTAAAAAGTCACAAAAGTGCTTAAACTTCTATTTCAACTTGCAAAATTAACCTTTTTTTAATAATTTTATTGACTGGTAAAAAGTTATCGAAATAAAGTGTCACGTTTGTTTTTATCTCACACTATCTTTCATGGGAGTTTATATTTATTTAGATAAATGAAAAAGAAAAAAAGTGTTTTTATGTCTTTATATATTTTTTTACCAAATTTGGTTTAAAACAAGGGAATAGTGTGTTTTGTCCTTAACAAATTAATTTATAAGTTTACAAAATATATCAAATAGGTCATCTTCTATAACGTTGTAATGGTTTAAAAAGTCCTTAAATGTTACGTTTAAATATCAGAATAAACTAAATTAACATATTTTTTAAAATAAAAAGATTTTTTTTAAATATAAACATATAAAATCAAAACTAAGTTTAGCCAAAAGTATGAAGTGTATAACCATTTTTTTCCAGCAAAAGTGAATATTTTTTGGGCAAAGTAGAAAAATTAGAAAAGCTAATACTTTGGACAAAGTACATTACATTTTTCATGAACGATTTCTATAAAAAAATGTCTATAAATTTGAAATTTAACATTACTTATATTTTGATGGAGGAAAGAAGAGGGATAAATAAATAAATAAATAAGAATTTAAATAAAAATGAAATTCTCTTATTGAAAGGCAATTAAATTTTTTATTATAATATTATTTAATTTAACTTTATTATTTGTATTTCATAACTATTTAATAATTTTTATTATTAATGTTTTTCTTTTAAATCTGGAACCACCTACCCTGGTAGGCTTTTAAGTCAGATTATGTAGTCAGGGTTGTGTGGAAAACAGTTATAGGTCCCATTTTTGGCTTCTTTTATGATATGTTTCCGTTTTCAAAGGAACTAAACCGATACCTTTAGTTGCACTTCAACCAAAGAATAATATTAATATACTTTCATAAATTTTTTATCAAAGAAGATAAACGAATTTTATAATTAACTAGTAAAAACATATCTACTAATAGTTATATATTACTCACATCATAATATATATATTTACTTTTTTTTTAATTCAGTATAGTAGTAGGATTAAGATTTAATTGCAAAATGCATAGACTGAAACAAAGTTCTGAAGAAAAATAAAGTGGAGGATAGAGTACGGTACTGTTTTTGGTGCAATAGGGAGCTCAAATCGAGGAATGAATTGATGGAGTTCATTGAAGTGTGATGCCTACCACTGTCGACCACTTTATTGCTAAATAAGGGTCTGCCATTCCCAAAAGTCTGACCATTCTTAATCTCCTTCCCTTTTTGCTCATTCATCTCATTCCCTTTGAGAATTTTTCTTTATTGAATAAGGTTTTCTAGTTTTTCTTTCACATTTACAAAAGAAAAGACTTAGAAGTGTGTGATTATAACCTAGCTAATGTTGAAAATTAGAGAGAGAAAATTAACTCACGAATTCATAAATAAAAAATAATGAAAAGATATTACAAGAGTGTTATGATAGAAGCATTCACAAGTGCTTTCACAAGTCTAACACATAGACTTTTTGAAATCTTTGAAAAAGAAGATTGATGAATGGATTCTTGAAAAAAATTCTTAAATACACTTTAGAAATAGCCTGAAAAAGAAAATATCAGAAGAAAAACTTAAATCATCTATTGAAAACATATTCAAAATTTCTTAATATATTAGTGAAAGGTAGAATTTATAGAATTTTTGAAACTTGGTTTTAAATTGATTCTATTACTAATAATTAGTTATGTAGTCAATTATTATCTTTGCTAATCGGTTATTATTTTTGTTAATTGATTAATTTAGAGAAGCACTTGTTTAACTGTGCAACATTATTTTAATTGATTACGAATATTTGTTAATCAATTATTTTGTTTTTAGTGAATCTGGAAACACATTAAGGATAAATTAACTGATTATCTAATGGCTTAATCAATACCAAAAATAAAACCTTTTTTGAAAAACATTTTGATCTTTTTAGAAAATAGACTATGTATTAAACTATATGCACTTGTGAATTACCTTATGTAAAACTCACACACACATGCAATGAAAGCTTTAGTAAATAATATATCTTCAACACCATCTTCTTTAACATCATCATCATCAACATCAACATCACTTACTCTTCTTAGAAACTTAACTTGATTCCATCCTTCAAGTCTAACATTTTTCACTTTCTCCCATACAAAATCTCATACTGTGAAATCTCTATGTTAACATGAAACTAATGTTGTAGGTGAATTTAACCAAAGACATAATCTCATCCTAGTTTTCCAAGATATCCATTACACAAGTTCATAACAAATTCTCTAAAGATTATATTGTCTTTTTAAACTAACCATTTACTTGTGGATAATAGGTATAACTCATTCTTAACTTTATCCCTAAAGCTCCATGCAAAGTGTGTCAAAACTTGAAAATAAACCTCAAATCATGAACTATTATAATATTGGAAAACACTCTACGCTGTCCAACTATTTCCTTAGCGTACAACTATGTAAGCTTTACTATAGCAATCATCAAACTCACTTGAAGAAAAGGTCCATTTTTCATAGTAGGTCTACTGTCACCCAGATTACATCATGTTTTCTCATTAATTGTGGAAAATAGGTTACTAAATACATAACAATACTATCTCATTTCCACTTAGGCATATCCAAATGTTGTAACATTCCTGCAAGTCTCTTATGTTCTCGTTTTGCCTTCTAACAAATTAGATAATGAAAGACATACTAAGCCACCACCTTGTTCAAGTTGAGCCATGAAAAAACCTTTTCCAGGTACCAATACATCTTAGTCCTACTTGTTAGATTGAGTACTTACCACTAGGATAAACGCTATAGTCAGAACGTAACTCTTTCTACTTAGGAGCGTAACACCCCAAGCGTCACGATTCGATTTTAACTTGACCCACTTGATCTCCACCACAAGACAATTGATGTCACCTGGAACAATCTCTCCCTCAACAATTGTCCCACTAGGAATTAAACTCTCTGATTGTCTCACCTAACCTACACCACAGGACAATTGTGCAACCTTCAACTATCTTCCCTTAAACAATTGTCTTATTGGAAATCCAACTCGTGACCTTGACTCAGTGACAACTCAAGGCTTTAGGGGGCCTAAATCAAATTAAAAAAATGAGGCCTTTTTGAAATTAATAAGATAATTAAATATTTTTATTTAAAATTTATTTTTCGAGTTTTTTTATAAAAAAACATATCTATTAAGTTATCGTAATTAATTTAATCTAAAATATTTTTTTTAATAGACAATAAAGTTAATTCATTTAATCATTATTGAAAGATTGTTGATCTTAAATAAGATTTTATTAGTTTAAGTTTTGAAAAACACTCATTTCAGTCCAAGCAACTGATACTGAAATTATTAACATTATTCTATATGTTATATATAAATTTGGAAAATAATTTATTCTTTTTATATAATTAAGAATGTCAATTGATTTATCATTTTCTAATCTTATAATCTCCTTTAAGATATTTAATTCTAAAAATAAATCTAAGCTATCAAGATCCAATAAATTATCATGTTTCAAATATTTTTCAAGGTTTAGGCATTTTTCTTTCAGGGAAAATATTGATAGAAATTGAGAGGCTTGTTAGTACAAAAAGGCCCTTTTAGAATGACTGAATTAAATTGACAGATTCAAGGTTTTCGACTAATAACTCTCTCAATAAGTCTTTTTCTTTAATCAAAGAGCTCTTACCTGTATTTTCTAATTCACTTTTTTTATTTGTTTTTATAAATTTATCCATAGTCTCTTATTATGATTCAACAAAAAGTTTAATTCTTTATTTTTTTGAAGTTTTGAATAATCTGATTCATATCTTCTAGTTGTCATATTTGTACATTTTTATATAAAATTAAAAACTACAATAACTTTTAAGTATATAAAATAAGAATAAGTTTTTAAAAAAAAATATGTTGCAAAAATAATGAACTTGATCGTATTATCTTGGCTTGAAGTCTTAAGTATCCTTCTATTATCTTTCGATCATGTCCTTTGGTAAACAGTTAAATTTAATCAATAAACTAAACTTCTAATGCTCTTCCTTGAATCTGCGCATATTATTTTGAAATTAATTAAACAATAATGAAAAATAAAATGATTTTGAGATCAATTTATCAATCTGATATTGATTTATACATGATATTAGTGCACTCAAAAGGAGCAAAAGGCGATACAAACTCCAATTCTTCAATTTACTGATGAAAGTCTCCAAATAGAGACACACACATAATAATATAGAATGATAAAACAAATTTGAAATTGGATGATGGTCTAATGACAATCAAACACTCAAATTGAAGTAATAATATGAAAGAACTAATGAAAGAGTCAAAGAAAGGAAGAACATAAGTGAAAAAGCCAGATAAAGAAAAAAAATAAGTGGAAAAGTCAAAGAAAGGAAATATATATATATATATATATATATATATATATATATATATATATATATATATATATATATATATAGATGATGACAATTACAATAGAAATAGAAAATTAGAATGTTTTTATGTTAGGATTCCTTGTCTGTTGAATTTCTTTTAAAAATATTATTAAGTTAAGTTTCAAAAATATTATTCATTAAATAATATTATTATATTTATAATACCAATATAAATTTGAAGTCATTAAAGAATATTTATACTACCAATGTGATCTTAGAGTCAGTTAAGATATTTTATATTTTTCATTAAAATTATTTTTAAGTGTAATTTTAAAATTAAATATTTTTTAATTTTATAATAATTTGTTAGTATTAAATTTTTTTTGAGACCTTTGAGGCTTTAAGGCCTAAAACCGTTGTTTTACCTCCTTGACCTTGAGTTAGTCCTGTCTTGACTATGATACCAATATCAAATGCTTACCACTAAGGTAAAAAACTATAGCCTATAGTTAGGGCACAACTCTTTTTACTTAAGAATGTAACAACCTAAGCTTCACGATTTGATTGTAACTTAGTCCACCCGACCTGTGCTACAGGATAATTGATACTACTTGCAACCATGTATGATGCAAAACTAGACCAATTCGTATGACTTTTATCTTAAATCATTTTTTTTCTCCATCTTCTTGTATGCAGGTACACAAACTCTTCCTTGAACCTTAAAACTCCATTTACTCCCATCATGAAATCTTTGACTTGTCCCATACGTAACACTCAATTATATTTGCCTTGGACTGTCTTCCTATATGAAACATCTTCAAATATATTTGTCTTCGTTAGATCATAATCTTTTAAAAACTTATTCATTATCTTTTGTCGCATGCCTAGCTCTTTTTGATCAAATAAGTACTTGAGGCTCTTGCAATTAAGATGTGAAATTGAGCCCCATAAAGATAGTTTTTCTACATCTTCAAGGCTAACACCACTACCACCAAACTCTATGTCAAGTAAGGTAGCTCTTGTGAACTTGTAGTTTTCTTCAAGCATAATCTACCACCATCTTTTCTTAAATCTATATACATTCGAACCTATGATGTGATACATTATGCTAAAAAAAATTATGCTAAGGATTATCAAAGTAAACTAATTAATCTTTATTTTAACTCTAAAAAACTTTACTCTCATATATCCATTCAAGCAAAATGTTTATCCTTATATGTTAACAACATACTATCTTAAAATATCCTTATACAAAACTTCTTGTAACAATTAACAAGATTCACATAATTTTTAGTCTTCATAATACAAATTGTCCTTCTTATAATCAATTAAAAAATACAAAAAAAAAATACTCTAAACAAAATTTTGATTATATAGATATATTTTAATTTTACAAGCTTCACTACGGTAGATTCAGATCTCAAAAAGAATGAAAGATTAACTCAAGGAAAGATAATAATTTTTATAAAATAAAATTTAAATAATCAACATTTTATATTTATAAACATTTTAACTTAAATAATAAAATAAATTTCATCTTATTTAACCACTTTTTGAAAACCTATTTCTAAACATTAGAAACAATATGCAATACCAATAGCATGTTAAATGCAGTTTGGTTTGATATTGTTTTAAGTTAAGTATGGATTCATAATTCATATATAACGGGGAACATACACGCTCATCATTGACACACGTGTAATAAGGGCAGTGACACACTTATGAGAACACCTTTGAAACTTGAAACCGTTATCAAAAGAAGAGAAGTTACATTTTCGTAAATACGAGTATGTTTCATTCAAATTTATTTAGTATATTTGATGTTTTTCTATCCATAACAGGTAATTTTCATTCCATTTAATCTGAACTCACATCCATATTGAGCGGGTAAGTTTCTTATTTTTGAATTTTTATTGTTCCTATTCTCATGATATTTTGCTGTTTTGCTTTCCAATATCTTGTTGCATTCTTGCTTTTTCTTTGGGGTATAATCATACGTAATATTGTCAAATCTATTGTGACCTAATAAAAAAAACTGTAACTCACCGAACTAATTCAAGTTAAAAACGAGTTATAATTTTAGTAATGATCTAATTCTAACTCAAGTCAACAAAATTTTTTATTTAATTTGAAAACTATCAAGAAACTTAAAACATAATTTTAAATTCAAAAATAAAAATAAATTATGTATTTTTTAAATTTAAATTTTATAAATAAAATTTAATTTTAATGTTTAGATATAAAAATTTATATTTAAATTATAACGTATATAATAATATTATTTATATTCTTTTAAATTTATAATAGTTATTTTTAAAATGGGTCGAAAAATTTACAACTCAATTTGACTTAAACCCATTTAATACGCCAAATGAACTAGTCGAAGATAGTTAAGTTCTATTTAGACCTTTTTTTTTTTATTCGTACCACCTATCTTACCATCTCAGTACTTTACAAGAATATTTATTTATCAATTAAAGATATTATTTTTTATTGGCTAAACATTAAATTCTCCATTTTGTTGACACTGTTCGCCAATATCAAAGATACTAAAGTTTCAATTATTATCACATAATTTTTAACACCCTTCTAATTTAGTTTTATTCAATTTGATTATTTATTTAAAATTGTATATTTAATATAGTTTTTTTTATAAAAAATATGACGTTTTCATACGAATTCAAAACTTTTTATTAAGAAAGATTGCAGAGATTGAAAAGTTTATTAACAAGTGCAAGTTTGCTGTCCACAATGAAAATTTTCAACTGCATTAGGGATTTTGAATGAATATGTATTTAAAAATATGTAATTTAACATTTATGTACCTTGAACAATGAAGATATTGCTAGGAATGATCATTATTTATTTTACTATTTTACAAATATTAAAAAGGTTAGTAGTGCATGTTTGAAAGTATGAAAGATGTCAATACGAAAATTATAACAATAACATATTCATATTCATTGTCTAATTGGATTCATAATAACTTGGTTAGGGAAGAGATGAACATAGACATATTGGACAGATTGAAGGAGAAAAAATGTATTAAATTTGTTAATACATAACTATTATGTATAATTTTCTTTCCTTTATAAATGATATATTTAATTCAATGAATGTTTTTACCAATTTGTTATTCACTATTATTTATGTAAATTTAGATTCACACAAGAATAAAGTAGGCATAATTTTTTAAGAAAGTAGGAAATTGAGTAGGCATAATATGATATGAAGGGAATTCTAATGGTAGCTTATCAATTGAGTGCATGAGGTAGGTTAGAGACTTTTTGTAAAAAGGATCAAACGTATAAATTTATGTGATTCTTAAATTGATATAGGGGACTTTGTCTATAATATTTATTTGTCCTTTGTCATGTGCATGTATTGTAATAACTACTTTCTATGCATTAACAATATTAAATTAACTTTTAAAAAACACATTTTTAGTAGATAACTATAAATATTTAAATAACTATATAAACATAACAATTTATGGTTAAATGATAATGTAAAAACATTTAATCTTTCAATACATAGACTATTTATAATATATAGTATAAAAAAAACACCTTTGGTATGTGTATGAATCTAGTTATAAATGAAATTAACTTGTTATGTGACCTCTCAATTATTTTCTCATAAACTCTCATTATTTCTTAACACTTAAATGTAGGATAACATTCTTCAAGTTCTAGAATTATCACAAGCACAATCTACTTCATTAATTATTCAGATTTTCAAACTTCTACCTTCTCTATTTTTTTTTTCAATGTTACAATTTTTTGTGTGCTTCGTTCAAAATAAACTTCCACAAATATGGCAAGAATGCATTAAAAGAAAAGAATGTTGATGGGTCATCGGAATTAAAATTTACAAATTAGAGTCCCTGAAATGTTGTTATAAGTCCTTCATTGAAAATTAACTTCCACTAGTATAGTAATAATTGATTGTAATAAAAACAAATAAGGTGGGTAAGTTTTCAGATCTAAAATTTACTCATTAGGGTAACTGAAATTATGTATGACAAGAATGCTACTAAAATTAAAAGAAGAAAGTGAGTGAGTCACAGGAGTTGAAAGTTACAAATTAGGGTTATTGGTAAGATTGCAAAAAACACTCATTATTAGAACATGTCATGGGTGAGACTGGTTAACTAAAACTAAATCAAAAAATATTTTTTTTAAAAGAAAAGTTAATGTTAGAACATGTTATTTTTTTAGTTTAATATGGCTTAGGAGACACTCATTCAACTGACTTTTCCTGATAAACTATTGGTTAAAAGATATTAGAATTTTTAAACCTGTTAGGAAATCAAGGGATTTGTTAGGACAATATCAGATATTAATGAAGTCAAAATTATTTCACATAATTACCTCCACTAGATAAACTTCTTGAATGTCCAAGTAATTTACTCCAATAAGTAAGTATTTTGCTTTGACATCAAACTTGAACTGCATAGAAGTAGAGATGGCATATTATTAAGTAATCAGCCATGTTCTTGACCCAATAATAATTAGAGTATTTAAGTCATAATTTGCCATGTTAGACTGTGGAATTCAAATAATTTAGAAAAATGTAGAGCATTCGTGAACCAAATTTATATTCAAGACTTTTTTTCTATAAATTGTTTCGTCCCAGAACAAGTAATTTTCAAGTTACAAATTGTGGTACTCGTTTCACTTTAAATTTGAGTTACATAAAAGCTATTTTTTTATAATTAGTCACATATGGAATGATTTGAACTATTTGAGTATTTAGACACATTGGATAGTAAAATCAATTTAGGAATATTTGTATATGCAAAAATTATGTACAAATAGGTGAAAACTAGCTCTTACCTCTTCACAATTTTGGTAAAATAATAACTGAAAAATGTATGAGATCTCATTTCTCATTCATTCATTCATTGAAGATATTTGTATTAACACAGATCTTTAAATAAATAACTATGGTCATATCTGTTCTTTATTCAATCATTACTACAAATTCAAAAGAGTGAATAACTTTTATCCTCCTATTTGTCTTATGGCATCATCATCACAGAAATTGGTAGAATATGATTCTGAAGCTTCTAGTATCTCTATTCCCCCACAAAATATTTTACGTAAACCAAGTGTTGAGAAAGAGAAGAATGATGAAGTAACAACAATGAAGGAGAAGGTTGACAAATCTAAAGAAGATCAAGCTTCCAATTCTAAATCCAATATGGTGTTGGATTTCGATAAGCTTTTCAATGGTGAACCGGTTCGTGGGTCAAAGTTGGAATTGAATTTTTTCAATTTAGCGGACACAGGGAATTCATCTTGTTCTAGGGAAAATTATAGCAAAAGGAGAGACGAGAACAACAATGAAGTAAAATCTTCAGAGGCTAAGACTTTTTCTTGCAACTTTTGTAAAAAAGAGTTTTCCTCTTCCCAAGCTTTGGGAGGACATCAAAATGCCCACAAGCAAGAGCGTGCTCTTGCAAAGCATCGTCAAGGGATTGATGTTGGTGCTTTTAAACACCCTCATTTTCTCTATTATCCTTATCCCACAAATTCTTTTTATGGATCTTACTATAGAACACTTGGGGTTGGAAGGGAGTCTATGATTCATAAGCCTTCTTATCTTCCATCCTCATTAGGGTTTAGGTTTGATCAAGGGCGGCCAAGACAAGAAATTCCAAACCCTCTCAATGGATTGAGGACGAAATGTTTGGATTCAAAGAATGAAATTACAAGTATGGAGAATGACACAACTTTGAGAAAACAAGGTGATAGTAGTAGTATTAGCCAAACTATCCCATTTCTTGGTGAATCTTCTTCAAATGTTGCAACCAAATCATACTCGACCCCACTAAACATTGTGAATCGTGATGATCAATCCAAACAAGAAGGAACTTCTAGCCCTAATTCTTCGCACGAGATTGATTTATCACTTAAGCTTTAGTTTTGATCTTGTTTTTATTTAAATAATTATCAATGTTCTTGTTTGGTTGCTATTCTCTTTATTTTAGTGGCATTTTATATTTTTAGTGTTAAATTATATGTTTTTAATCAACCATTTTATTTTTAATTTAATTTCAATCACTACCAATAATCATGGTCAAAAAAGGATTGTGGTGAACTGTAAGGTCTTCTTAATTAATAATTTTGTGTCGAGTTTTGTTATATTATTTATCCAACCAATTTTAACTTAATAATCTTTTCAAATAAGTATGCAAACTCAATCACGCTCCGTTAAAAATGACAATGGATGAAAAAGAAACATGATTATACTAATCTTCTAATACCTGCAACACATGCATGTAAATATTAAAGTGAATCTCCACAAATTTTATTTAAGATTTTTTCGTCAGGTGTATTATTATTTTTCTAATCCTATTTTTTATTATTATTTTTAATAGTACTTTTAATATTATTTTAACTATTATTATTAGTATTATTAATACTACTGACAATCTTTGAGAATCGAACCCAAATCTCATTGGTAGATATAGAACTTATCTAAGTTCCATTATAATATTAATAATAATATTGATAATAATTAATGATATTATTATTAATATTATCATTAATATTATTAATATTTTCATTATTATTATTATTAATCATATTATCATTAATATTATTAATATTAAATATGGTAATTAATATGATTATTATTATTAATGACAATAATATTAAGACAATATGGTAAATAATATTATTTTTAATAATAATAATAGTCATATTAATAATAATAATAATGGAAATAGGATAAAAAAATTAATTTGGTGCAGTGTTGCAATTTCTATTTATATATTTAAAAGACTTGAGTTCGAATTTCTTTCTTATCCTTCAAATCATAATCATAGTTTAGGTGAGAGGTATTATATGTGTAAAAGAACAATTATATAAATATAAGAAAAAAGTTCGCCAAATTCAATTCAACTTTTCTTAGACATTTTAACATATTCTAAAATCAATTTTAACATACTATTGCAATTTCAATTACGGCAAAAATATGATTATACAACACTAAAATCATACCAACAACAATAAATTTTATTGATGTAATTCCAATTTTTTAGCATTCAATAATTCAAATATAAATATGCATGAATTAGATTAGAACAATCTCATAGTCTTAGTTGAGCTCCTCTTTTCTGATAATCACTTGCTTCCTAAGCAACATTAGTTCCAATTGGGAGAAAGCATTGAAAATGTCCCAAACCCTCTAAAAACACTTTAGGAGCTTAACTATTTAAGAGAATAACATTTTCACTTGATTCAACCTATGAAACTCTATGATACTCACTGGTAAAACTAAAGAAAGAAATGAAAAAAAAAAATCTAGAAGAGGATAAACTTAATCTAAATCAAATTATTATTGGATAAAATTTTCCAATATGTAATTATCTCCTAGTTAATAAGATATGTTTGAAAAAAAAAAAAAAAGGATGACAGACAACTTCCAAACAAAATTAGAAAGAATATAGAAAAAAATTAGTTTAATTAATTTTATTAAAAGAAGTTATTGGTGAAAAATAGAAAATAAAGAAATAGATAAATATTCTAATTATATACAGAGGAATGTTTATAATAAGCTTATATCTACCTGTATGAATTTTTTACATCGCAACATAAATATATAAAATTTCAAATTATTAATAACAATAACAAAGTGATATATTTTGTCTCAAGACTGCAATACTCACTAAAATTAATCATTATTTTTTATATAAATAATATATACCAATATTAATATTTTTTATAGAAAATTTATATTAAACATTACTATTCATTTTGAAATCTTAATTATATTCAAAATTCATCAATAATCTGCTATCACATAAAAAATCATTAAATAAAAACAAAATGAAACAAATAACATCAAAGTCACACCAAATCCACATAAAATAGAACAAACTCCTTAAATAAAAGAAATTAAAATTTATTATAAAAAC
>Ga0209489_107713_pt1 | contig 15642 bp, 7 predicted proteins | sample SiratrowhiteBW_FD_187527 | JGI IMG/M metagenome (GOLD analysis project Ga0209489, IMG submission 187527) | Root nodule microbial communities of legume samples collected from California, USA - Siratro white BW (SPAdes) (version 2) | ecosystem: Host-associated > Plants > Roots > Nodule | place: USA... | reverse complement strand
TGTTGTAGTTAAAGACTCTATAACCTTGAGATGGTTTTCCTTTTGTCATGAGAATAGTTATACATAACTCTGATGTATCTGAACACTTTTTGTAGTACCTTGAACCTTAAATGGATGTTAATACTTGGTAACAGACAAAAGTTATAGAATTTTTGGGTTGTTACATCACACACGCACAATATATATATATATATATATATATTGTTTTTACTTGCATTTTTGTTTTTTCTTTTCTAGGGAAATACACATTTGAAAAACACACTTGTTTTGCTCATTTGATTAAAGGTACCGTCTTGGGTCGAACGATATAGGATGTTAATACATTCCCTACACGTAATTGACTTCTATCCTAATTTGATTTCACAGACAATTTCATTATCTTTGGTTTTTTTGTAGTTTTCCATAATAAACTATCATGGCGACTCTTTCTCTATTTTCAATCTTTATATTCTCTTTGGATCGTCGTCCCTATCATAACTCTGGTTGCGACAGACGTAATCAGGAAAAAGACAAAAGGCTTCTTAGTTTGTTTGTGAATTGTGCATTATAACTATAGTGGATATTGTTGGATTACGTTGTATGCTTTGAATTGTTAGATGTCAAAAATTGAATTGTTCATTTTTAAAATGTTTTTTTTTTTAAGAAATGTGTACTTCATTTATTTCGTTTGAGAATTGTATATAAGGAATTGCATGTTGTGTTATTTTGTGGTGACATATATTTAGAATGTTGATTAATTATTTCCAAGTGTCCATATAAGGTTATTGAGGTAAGCAAAGCAAAAACTATTTTGGTTTTGGTTCATTACAATCCCTTTATCATGCAATACAAATGTTTTTATTGAAAATCACCAATGAACATGATTGGAGTTTATTAAGTTGGAGTTGGACCTTAGACTAGGTTGAATGGAAATAAAAAGGTTAAAATAACATTAATGTGAATTGGTTGAAGTCAAGAACCAACATAAATGCATTAGGTTGTTATTGTTATTTTTGTGAAATATGTTCAAAAATCTAAATTGAAGTAATGAGTTATTTTGTATTGCATAACTTAAAATGTATTAGATTGTAACTATTATAATTAAAGGTTAATTACTTATAAATATGAGTAAGATAAAATGATTTCTTTTAGTCATTATACATGAAGTTGGGTTAATGTCTTCATAGTTTTAAGGATGTAGGTCACGGTTACCAATCCCGCAACATAGCTTGCCCAGTAAGTAAGCAGTGGTTGTCACAAATATGAAGTTCTTGCAAGGAAATGTGCAAGGACAATGACTGAAACTAGTTTGTAAGCACACTTTCAATAGAAAAAGGTGTCATAAGTGTAGTGGAGAAAGATATGGAACTCTACTAAATGTTGATGTTGGTAAAGTGGGATTGAATATGGCAGTTTCCAAACTTTGGTCATAGGTGCCCAAGTAATTGATGACTGGTAACCAGAAATATATTTTGGGTTATGTGATGGAGTTATAGAACCAAATAAAGGAGGTGAGGAACTTTGTCCAAACACTTTTTTGGGGGAAAGAGTCACCAATGATAGGAATTATTGAAGTGGACCTCGTGGGGAAGGTGGGGATGTAGGTGATGGTTACCAATCCCAAAAAACAGGTTGCCAAGTAAGTGAACAACGGTTTCCACAAAGATGAAGATCTTGTTGGAAATAAATGTACAATGACAATGACTGAAGCGAGTTTGTAAGAACATTCTGAAGGGGAAAAGATGTCATAAGTGTAGTGGAGGAAGATCTAAAACTCCACTAAATGTTGGCATTGGTAATGTGTGGTTGAATGTCGCAGTTACCAAACCTTTTGTTGCAGGTGCCCAAGTAATTGATGAGTGGTAACCAAACATATATATGACTTATGTTTGGAGTTATATAACCAAATAAATGAGGTGAGGAAGTTTGTGAAAACACTTTTTTGGGAAAAATAGTCACCGGGATTTTCTTAAGTAGACCTCATGGTCATGTGGGGAAGGTGGGGATGTAGGTGATGGTTACCAATCCCACAACACAGATTGCCAAGTAAGTAAGCAATGGTAGCCACAGAAATGAAGTTCTTGTTGGAAGTAAATGTATAAGGGTAATAATTGAAGTGAGTTTGTAAGAATACTTTGAAAGGAAAAAAATGTCAGAAGTGTACTGGAGGAAGATCTAAAACTCAACTAAATGTTGACGCTGGTAATGCATGGTTGAATGTCGTAGTTGCCAAACCTTTTGTTGCAGGTGCCCAAGTAATTGATGAGTGGTATATATTTGACTTATGTTTGTAGTTATAGAACCAAATAAATGAGATGGGAAAGTTTGTGAAAGCACCTTTTTGGGAAAAATAGTCACCATTGGTAGGATTTTATGAAGTGGACCTCATGGTCATGTGGGGAAGGTGGGGATGTAGGTCATGGTTACCTATCCACGTCACATGTTGCCATGTAAGTAAGCAACGGTAGTCACAGAGATGAAGTTCTTCTTGTAAGGAAATGTACAAGGGCAATGACTGAAGTGAGCTTGTAAGCACACTTTCAAGGGAAAAAAGATGTCATAAGTGCATTGGAGGAAAATCTGGAACTCCACTAAATGTTGATGTTGGTAAATTGGCTCAAACCTTGGTCGTAAGTGCCCAAGTAATTCATGACTGGTAACCAAACACATATTTGGGTTATGTTACGGAGTTATAGAACCAAATAAATGAGGTGAGGAAGTTTGTCAAAACACTTTTTTGGGGGAAAGAGTAACTAGTGGCAGGATTTTGTGAAGTGGGTCTCGTGGTCATGTGGGGATGTAGGTGATGGACACTAATTCCACAACACAGGTTTCCAAGTAAGTGAGCAATGGTTGCCACGGAGATGAAGTTCTTATTGTAAGGAAATGCACAAGGGAAATGACTGAAGCGGGTTTGTAACCACACTTTCAAGGGGAAAATATGTCATAAGTGTAGTGGAGGAAGATTTGGAACTCCGCTAAATGTTGATGTTGGTAAAGTGGGGTTGAATGTGGCAATTTTCAAACCTTGGTCATAGGTTTCCAAGTAATTCATGACTGGTAACTAGACACATATTTGGGTTATGTTATAGAGTTATACAATCAAATAAATGAGGTGAGTAACAACCGATGTAATATCTACCCTATTATATCGATTGTGAGTAACAACCAATATAATATCTCTATTTAAAAAAAATCAAATTTTTTTAGAATTCTTTGATAAATTTCTAATCCATACAATGAAACACACTACAAAAGTTTTTAGAATTTTTTGACAAGTATATATATGTGAAATAGAAAAAAATATGGCAAAAAGACTAAAAAAATAAAAAATAAATACTAAATGATGGAATTTTGGAAAAAGAAAAAAGTGGACTTCAAAATTGCCCACGAACTTTTTTATCCCATTTCGAGCAACTTTCATTTTTGGAGTGTCTCAATCTGAGTTCTCTATCAAAGTTATGGTCATTGAAAGTTTTTTCGCCCGAAATTTTGACAACTCAAAATCTATGATAAATCTATACAATGTAAGAACTCTACCGTCAAATATACACTAAATCAAGTTACTACTAAAATATTTGGGTCAAAAACAAATTTCTAACTATTTTTAATGAATTTTACAAAAATGTTAACCTCTTGCAAAGAGAAGCGACAAGGGGTGTCAAACCAAGCATTCACGGTGGAGAAAGGTTCACTTATCAAATGTATAGCATCCTTAAAAACCTGGAACATAAGAAAGTTAACAACAAAGGCAACGAAATGTAGATGAAGGCAACGAAGGAACCAAGCAAATGAGTGTGAGTAAGAGTAGAGAATGCACCAGAGATACTCAGCAGTGCGCGAGGGAAAGACAAATAATGAAAGATGCAAGATGCAAAGCCTATCTCCACCCCTCTTTCTACTTCATGCAATTTGACTCCAACGTCTAATGCTCCCTCATGTGATATTTGGGAGTTCTGTCATATTATTAGTTCCCTACAATATTTGCATCCGTCGAGATGTTTCTTTCTCAGTGAATAAGCTATCACAATACATGCAAGCTCTTACTAAAATTCACATGAAAGTTGTCAAGCTTCTACTCCGCTATCTCTAGGGGACACTTGACCATGGTCTTCACCTCTCTCGTGCCACAGATCTCTCTCACAACATTTTGTGATTCTGATTGGGCTGGAGATACTCATGATCGCAAATCTTCTACAGCCTATCTTATTTATATGGGCTCAATGTCATCTCTTTGTCCTTTAAGAAGCAACACATTGTTGATAAATCTTCAACAGAGGTTGAATATCAAACCATAGCGACCCCCACCACTAAATTGTTGTGGTTACTGAAACTATTAAAGGAGTTTGGTCATCCAATCATCAAGATGCCACAATTGTTTTATGATAATATTGGGGCTACTTACCTTTGTGTCAATCTTGTGTTTCATACTCCCATGAAACATCTTGCCATTGATATCATTTTGTTCCGACTTGGTTGTTTTTAAGGAACTTTAAGTGTCTCATGTGCCAATAAGTCATCAACTACCTTATCTACTTATCAAGTCTCTGTCTCACTCTCACCATCATTTCTTCTAGAAAAAGATTGGCGCTCGGTCTCCCTCCTCCATCTTGCGGGGACATGTAGACTCTATCTCTATTTATAAGAAACAACCAGTCGCATATCATGCACATGCATCATAATACACCTTCTTAATTATAATTTATATTATCTCTTGATTATAGCTTATGTTATTCCTTAATTATTTGTTATCGTATACATATCTATTTGTATATTTTGGTTATAATTATTAAGAAACAATTTTTTTGTAATTTATATATATATATATATATATATATATATATATATAAATTATATTTCTCTATAAAACTTATATTATTATATATTATATTGGTTATTTAATATTATTATGGATATAGTCAAATTTAATTATGCATAAAGTATAAATTCACTTATTTCAAGAAAATTTGATATTAGTTACTCTTAATTATTTTCTATTTTATTCACTTTAATTATTTCTCCTCGAATAGCAATATATTCATTCCAAAATGAGTTATGCAATTCTCTTTCCTTATTATTGTTTAATATATTTAACTATTTAACTCTGCAATACAGGAGAAAACAAAACAGAACATGAAGAAATATATACTATTAATATTATATATATATATATATATATATTTAATATTTGTTAAAATAATATAATAATAGCTACAATATTAATAAAAAAAATATTTTCATTGGTATACAAATTTCTTCTTTAGAAGTTACCTTCAACTATTATTTATTTTCCATTCCTTAACTACACACAATCTCTAAAATCAAGGCTTGAATCTTTATGTTAAGAATATTTTCTTTACTTTACTTATTTTAAAAAGAAATAATTAAATTAAAAATAACGTGTTATCCCAACCTTCCATGGATGTTGAGAAAAAAATCATTTTCAAAATAATTAATTATTTAAAATAAAGATTAATATTAAATTATAATTTATTTAAATAATATATAATAGAGAATTCCTTATATGTACATATTTTATATTCATATTTTACTCTAAAATATATTTTAAAATTATAACATTTTGAATATCATAATTAACTTATATGTATGGTAAGAGAGAATAAATAAGAATTTACATAGTTTATTCTAATCCTTATTAAAAGTCACATTAAATACTCACATGACAATTATAATGATTAAGGCTTTGTTTGGTTGGGGGAGGGGATTTGAAAGGATGAATTTGAAGAGATTTGAGTGGACGAATTTTAAGAGATTTGAGTGGATTGTGTGTGGTTTGAAGTTTGAATTAATGAATAAATGGTAAGATTTGAAGAGAATTGAGGGGATTGGTTATGAAAGTTTGAGAATGATTTGATTATATGTTATAGATTTGTTTTTATTTTTTTAATTGATATATTTCTGAAATTACTAATTGACCCTTGTGGAATAAGATGGTAAAAAATTGAAATGAATTATATTAAATTGATTTTAATATAAAAAATATACAAACTGAATCAGCTTAACTAGATATTTTTCAGTAGGTTGATAATCAATTTAATAATTTTATATTTAAAAGAACATAAAACTGTTTTCAAGATGAATACAAAATATTTTCTCCCCTCAGTTTCATCTTAAATATTGAATTAAATAAGGAGACAAAAATATATGTTTTTTTTTTACTTTTTCTTCAATTAAACATTAAGTAAACATGTTTTCGTCGATGAAAAAAAAAGAATAAATAGAAAATAATATATAACATGTAAAATATACTTTTATTATTTTTTTATAAAGTAAACAACTTTTATTTATTTAATTATTTTACATCAATCATATAATTAAAGATGGATAGATTGTATTCAGTATGGATAGATTGAAGTGAGATTAATTATATTCTAGTTGTCTTGTCTTGAAAAAAAAAAGTATTATGAATGAATATATATATATATATATATATATATATATATATATATATATATATGTGATGTGTGTGTGTGTATAATTATTGGAATGAATTATTTAAAGAATTATGGTTCAATTAAAAGAGGTATAAATCCATTTAATTTTCATATATGATATATATTATTACAATAAGTATACATTAATGTTAATAATTGTTTATTTTTTATAAGCGCTATTTCCTAATTTCTACCTCATTTATGAGAGATATTTGGTAATTTCAAGTTTCATCCATTAGAATCCCTTCACATGATTCAAGATGTCATCCTGCAAATCTCGCATCATCCATCCTCTCAAATTAGGTCAACCAAATAGTCTCCATCCCTCCAAATCCATCATCTTGGACTATAAATCATCTCAAATCAGTTCAACCAACCAAACAGACATTACCTGTATGAAAAAAAATAATATTTAATTGGACCTTACATAAAAACAAGTGTTATCAATTTCGCATGTATGATGGACAATCCAATGATTCAATCAAATAATCCCTTTACAAGTTGTCGCGACCAGGGCCACGACGGGACGACGATCTTGAAAAAATAAGAAAATTTTAATTTTAAAAGAAAGGAGTCACCACCATGTTTTCATGGAAAACTATGGAAAACCAAAAAGGGATAAGACTAGTCTACGAAAACTGGATTGCAAGTCCGGGAGTCGGTTACGCGTGGGGAAGGTATTAGCCCCCCACGGCGCTCGTCCTGAGACGGTACCTTTAACCAGACAAAATAAAATGAGTGTAACTTTGAGAATATTTATTTTTCACGAAAAATAGAAATAAAAGCAAACCAAAACGTTTTTTTTTTTTAAAGGGGGTCCCGACAAGGTTTAACCTCGCTCCTACGTATCTCCATCGGGGATGGAGAATCAGGGTTACGTAGTTCTATGCTAGAAAACTGTTGGTTTGTATGTTTGATATATTTTTTTTATTTTATGGATTTTATACTTTTGAAAATGTTATATTTTTTTTAGAAGTTTAATATTTTTGTATTCTTTTTAGAAATTGTGATATTATTTAAAGAGAATTTTCGTACTAGATATCGCTTGACGTATACGGTCCTTTGAACATCTAAACGAAAATATTTTCGAATTAAATACCATATGACGCGAACGGTCCTTAAAATATTTAATCCAAATTCATTTTGATAACACACTATATTTTATTTTAAGTAAAATATTAAAAAATTCTACCGAAAAGAAAAAAGAAAGAAAAGAAAAAAACTTAAGTAAAACACAAAAAGATCCTATATAAAAAAAAAAAAAATCTCTCTCTCCCTTTTTTAAGTAAAACACGAAAAGGATTTTATATAAAATAATATTTTTATTTTTAAGTAAAACACAAAAAAATCTTTTTAGTAATTTTTTTTAAAACAATAAAATGAAATAATAATAAAACAAACAAAAAAGAATTAAGTTATATCACATATACCAAGCCACTTTTATTCTATATTTTCAAAAAAATATTTAAAAAAAAAAAGTTTATTACAATTGGTGCTAGGAACTAAAGGAACTTTAGTAACCACGTAACAATTTCTTTATTCTCATCATGTGCCAAAAAAAAAACACCAAACCTTGAAATGCCACATGTCACTTCATTATTTCTTTAAACTCTACTCATTTATTCCAACACTGTAAGTTCATTTTTCCTATCTTTTTAATTCCCACTTAACCTTTCGACAAGGTGGGACCAAGCCTAGAACCATCCCATCACCCATCACTTCAATCTTAGCCTAAAATAAATTAGAAATTATAAAGAGAAAGAGAAGGCGGTAGCGTGATTTAGGCTTGGAGGTGGGACGTGGTGGAGCTGCATGGGAGATATTTGGCGGGTGGAGTTGTTATGTTTAGTGGTTATGGAGGTGTTGAGTTCGGTGGTTGTGGGGGGTGCGTTAGCTTTGTGAAAGTACATGAGGGGTACTATGGGGCTGTTGGTGGCGGTATTGCAATTTGGTAGGTGGCGGTTTTGTGGAGATAAATGGAGGCATAGTGGAGGTTCTGGAAAGCTTGGTGGAGGGCGTATCTAGGTGGACGTTTGATAGTTGAAGGAAGTATAGTTGGTGTGGTGGAGTTGGTGATGCTGGTGGGCTTGGTTCATGCTTAGCGCAAGCCCTAGGGATGTTAAATATGTAAGCTAGAGGTTTTTTGAAGTGGCTCATGGCGATGAGAGAGATGGAGGTGGCGGTGAAAGATGGTGCTCGCAGCGATGTTAGGTGACTTAGTTTTTGGTACCATGGTGGCGTTGTGGAAGTGACTTAATGGAGGTTTCATGGTGGGAGAAGGCAACGTTGTGCGTTATGTATGGAGTGGGAAGTGTTTACATGGTGGTTTAGAAGTAGGATTGCTGTGTGGAGGGCATGAACATGAAGAAGCTATTTAGGATGTAGATGGGTGATAGGATGCTTTTGTAACTTGAGTGGAAGGAGTGCAAGTAAGCATGGTAACGGTAAGGTGAAAGATGCGTACAGTTTGGTACAGTGAAAGATGCGTGGATGGAGCAAGAGTAAGAGGCTTTTCTCAGAGCTGCAAGCATGGGTCTTTTGAAAGCATGAAAAGACAGGGAAGAATGGGAACGGTTTTGTGGCTGAAAGGGTTTAAGATAAGCATAGCATGAGTGGAACATCTTGCTGAGGAAGAACGCATGGAGAGAATAGGGGGTGAAGGTTTTTTTTTTTTTTTTTTTTTGAAGTTTTATGTATTGGATGGATATTTTTGTTTATTTGGTGTCATTTCTTTAAGACATAACATACGATATAAATATGATCAAAACCAAAATGCAGAAACCAAAGAAACAAAATAGAACAAAACTCAACAAACATGAAAACATGAAAACATGAAAGATCTTTTAGGTAAAAGTGTTCATCATGGGCAACAAGGACACAGAGGCACAAGACGAGGACATGGGTTACCACTAAAACGAAGGTAAAGAAGTTTTTACCTTGAAGAGGGCTGCAAAAAAGAAAAATTTCTCTTCCTCCAAACTTTTCTTCTCCTCTGCTCTTTCCTTTATCTCCCCCTTTCTCTTTTCTCTCTCGTTTTTCTTTTTTTTTTTTACCCCCCCTTTCTTTCTGTACGCTCTCATATATATATATATATATATATATTTTTTCTCTCTCTCAGTATCCCTTTTTCAACGAATCATTCCCCCTCGCGAGCCATTTCCCCCCTTTTTTTCCAAAAGAAAACCCAGCAATCTGGCCATAATTTGAAACGCAAAGTGTTTGTAATACCAAATAGGAAATATAGGAAAACTTTTACTGCCAGGACCAAAAGCCAGCCCTTGTAAGAGGACAAAACTATCTTTCCTTTGTCTCTATGCACCAGTGGTAAAAGTATTGGGGACAGACGTTAGGGACAGGCTGTATCAGAGGTACAGAAAATTTGAAATTGTAAGTGGTTGGGGGGTGCAGAGTTGACCCAAGTAGGGGGTTGAGAATAGGAAGGTGATCCATGATCCAAGAGAAATGGGAAGGGGATGGGCTATGCCCCTGCAACCATCCTAACTCCATATATGCGTATAATAAAAGAATAAACAGAAAACTTTTTCTTCTTCATTTTTCCGTTTGAATAATTAAATTTTTTTTTTAAATTTATTTTAATTAATGAAAAAGTTTTATTCCTTTTTTTTAACTATGACTTTTTTATCACTGTCCGGACGAAATTGAGTATTGACAATCTTAGAAGTTGATTTATATATTTCTAATTCAATATTAATAATTTTCATTCTCAATTTAGTGTACGAAGCTTTCTTCAACTATTTATCATATAATATATTTTTATTTATCTAACTCAAAATATTATTCGAATTTGAATATCTTATCAAATTAGTATTCAATATTCTAACATTTTAAATATTTGTGATTTTATTAAAAAAATCAATATTAATATTTTTATTTTATTTAATAATCTTTAATAAGAACTTTTTTATATAATTATACCTTTTTTGATTACTGAAAACAAAAAACGTCCACATAAAAAAAGGAAAAATAGAGACATTTTTTGTATTATTCACTTTTATATATATTGCAACCATGAACCATACACGTTCACAATATTATTATTTAGGCCAGAAATATCCAATCACGGACCTTGAAGCATACACCCTAAAAATACATTTATTTAAAAGGTTTCATTAAGTAGAATCATTCACTCCTCCATCGGTTCCCTTCAAGACAAATTACCTGCAAAATTGAATAATTTTAATGTTAACAAAAATAAATAAATAAAGCCTTTAACCAGGAAAACTTTGATAAATTTTCATTATTTGAAATGTTAAGATCTGAGGATGAAATCTAAAATCCAAGCCTGGTAAGAGAATCAGATGTTGTTAGAAAAAATATTTATTAGATTGGGGTGGTTGCAATCTAAAACTCTATTTATGTAAGAAGTAACTGATCTGATTTGAAATGATAAATGATGTTTTGAAGATAAGAAAGATATAGTAAAGTTAAATTACCTTGGTTATCCTTCATATGATGATTGCAACTACAATATCCCTCAATGCAAGAAACTACTTGTGCACTGCAAGGTAGAGCGCTAATATGCTTAACACAGTCCTTCTTTGATTGACATGCAATTACAACTATATTAGTATCACTTTCCCCTGTGTTTGGAAATGAATGCCCTAAAAAGATAATTGTATGGTTTTAATACAAGTAGATATGAAAAAAAATAAAAAACTTTTATTGATGAAGGGATAAATGAATACCATAACCAACTTCCACAGCAAGAATTACGAACAAAAGTGCGAATACTAAAGTATTCTTCGACATATTCTCCAAGTTACAATCTCAAAATACGATGATGCAGTTTAGAGCTAGAAGTTTGTATGATACTTTTGTGATTCTTAAACTAAAAGTTGATCCTTATTTATAGAAGATGAAGAGCATTATAAAATTTTTAAAAAATTATAACATAAAATCTTAATTCTTATACTCATTAATGTTTTCTAGTTGTTTATGTTTTTAAAATAAAAATATTTTTTAATTCTTATAACTCAGGAACTTATTTAAAGTTTATTATGTTAAATATTATCTTAGGTTAACGTAAGAAGACTTTTTACAATAATTAATCTTAAACTTATAATCTTATATGTAATTTATACAATGTATATAGTAAAGAGTCCAAAATTTTATTTATGTTTAATTGAAATAACAGTAGTAAGGTAATCGGTGCAAAAATATATGAAGCGTTGAAAACTCTAACGTACCCTTAGTCTCTTTCTCTTGCGAATCTGGATTTGGAAAGTATAGAAAAACTTATAATTAATAAATCAAATTAATTTTATCATATTTTAATTATTATTATATTTATTATAATTATTATTACTATTATTATGGTTGTGATTAATAATAATAATAATAATAATATTAATCATATTAATAATAGTAATTTATTATGATTATTAATAATAATATTAATAGCATTAATAATATTAATAATAATATTAATTAGTATTAAGATAACTTTAATTGGAAACTTAAAGATAATGGTATTAATTAAAAATACTCTGACTATTAGATTTTAAGTAGAAACTGTTATACTTTTAAGTAGATTTTAATTATTATTATTATTATTATTATTATTATTATTCTTATTATAATTATTATTACTATTATGATTGTGATTAATAATAATAAAAACATTAATAATATTAATCATAGTAATAATAGTAATTTATTATGATTATTAATACTAATATTAATAGCATTAATAATATTATTATTAATAATGTTAGTAATATTAATTATTATTAAGACAACTTAAACTGGAAACTTGAAGAGTATGGTATTAATTAAAAATATTCTTAATTAGAAGGCAATTTGAATTTTTTTCCCATTTGGTCCGTGATTGAAAAAAAAAATCATTTGGTTTAATTTTATTTTTCTAACATTTTGGAAATTTTTATATAGACATTCCTATCGATTTAGATATTTAGAAGAGAGGTCGTGTTATTTATGAGTTTGCAAGTTAAGGATATTGATATTTTATTTTTTTAATTGTTATGTTGCTCTCTTTATTTAGATTTATCTTGGACATATTTTTCACAATCTTATAGACATAACTAAGCTTTTTGCTATTACTTTTTTTTTATGCATGATCTAGAGGATGAGAAATTTTTTCAGTAGGCTATTAGTATGGATAATGCTTTACATGTTATTAAGATTGGATTGGGACCTGAAGTAACACTTCTACAAAGCATACATTTAACTAAGTAACACTTCTACAAAGCATACATTTAACTAGATTTGTGATTTTATTATTTTGAAACAGTTTGGTATTAACACTAGACCTAGAAAGGTTCTACCTCCTGTACAACTTTATTGGTGTTTCCCTAATGTTGGTAACATTAATGAAGCTGCTAAGGTGCTCCTGGTTTTGCAGCTGCTAGAGTTATTTTCAGTATGTGGGTAGTTTCTCTACTTTCTTGGGTATTTAACATGTTTTTTAGGATGAGATCATGAGTGTCATTCTTGCTATTAAATATGTTCAATTGAAGGTTTTTAAAAAACTTTGGTTGGAGTGTGACCGTTCTTTGCTTTATGGAGTCTTTCATTATGTTTATATCATCTATTGGATTGTTAAAGGTAGATGGTGTAAGTGCATGTAAATTTGTGATGCTATGAATTTTCTAATGACTCATGTCTCTAGGGACAGAAATAGTTGTGCTGATAGATTGACTAATTTAGCTGTAGAAAATATGGTTGACTTTGTTTGGTAATCTACTTTGCATGACTGTATTAGGTTGAACTTTTTCAAAATAGATTTCAATTTTTTATTTTTTGTTTGTATGTAGTTTTTTTGTCCACGAGTTTGGTGTGACTCCATACTTTTTGTCGCAACCGGGGTTATGACGGGGACGGCGAACAAAAACAATTTTTTATTTTACAAAAACAGAGGAGTCGCCACCATAGTTTATTAGGAAAAACTATGGAAAACCAAAAACAAGATAAGGCAAGTTCGCAAAACCGGATTTAGAGTTCGGGAGTCGGTTACGTGTGGGGAAGGTGTTAGCACCCCCACAACGCCCGTCCTAAGACGGTACCTTTAATTAAATAAGTAATCTGAGTGTGATTTTTTAAAAAATTTATTTTCCTAAGAAAGAGATTAAGATAAAACAAACAAATACTTTTTTTGGTTTTAGGGAGCCCGACAAGGTTTGACCTTGCTCCTACGTATCTCCATCAGGGATGAAGAATCAGGGTTATGTAGTTCTTTGGGAAAATTTGGTTGTTGAAATGTTTAATATTTTTTAGTTTTGAAAATTTTATGTATTTTTATTTTGAATGTTTTTTAGAGTAAACTTCAAATTTAGATACCGTAGACGCGTGCGGTCTTTTGGTATTCCAGTCAAAGTTAAAACTTCAAATTTGGATACCGTAGACGCGTGTGGACGCGTGTGGTCTTTTGGTATTCTAATCAAAGTTAAAACTTCTCGAATTGAACTTTTCTACGGTGCGAATGACCATTTTAAGAATTCAATCGATTCATCATAACTTTTCAAATCAAAATTCGGATAATTGGAAGTTAAATAAAACATTTTTTTTAAAAGAAAAGAAAAAAAAACACAATATGTCAAAACTTTTTATTTTCTTTATTTTTATAAAAAAAGAATTAAAAGGGCATTTCTGGAAACAAAAAGAATTATGGGTGCAGGTCTAAACGTATGGGGTGCAGGCAGCAACCCCCCACTAATCAGGAACTCAACTTGGGTTAAGGGCATTTTAGTAATTGAGAGAAGTATAGTGTAGAACTTAATTAACGGGGGTGCAGGAAGTAACCTCACCAATTATGAACTCAACTCGGGTTAAGCGCATTTTGGTAATTGTGGAGTATGTGGGTGCAGAACTTAATTAATGGGAGTGCAGGAAGTAACCCCACCAATGGAAATTGTGAATAGCTGGGGTGTAGATCCTAATTAATGGTGGTGCAGGAAGTAACCCCACCAATTAGAAACTCAACTTGGGTTAAGGACATTTTGGAAATTGTGAAGAGTGTGGGTGCGGATCCTAATTAATGGAGGTGTAGGAAGAACAGCCCAACTCCTAAATCCTAAGCTACCACCACCACCCTAATCCTAAGCCACCATCACCTTTCTTCACCACGATGAACCAAAAGCGGCAACAGCGATGAGGAAGGAGCGACAACACGGTGCGGCGGTGGCGGCGGCAGGGTACGGCGACGGCGGGGGTCGGCGGCGGCCCGAAGAAAATGACGTGTGACGGCGGGAGTCATTTTGGGGTTGTTTTGGAAGTAAAGTGGTGGAGTTTTTGGGGCAAAATTGAGTTGTTTTGGATATTGTTTGGCTATTTTTTGGGTATTGAACGGAGTGATTATGGAGCGTGGCCACATGATTTTTTGGTGACTTGTGGCTTGGCTGTTAAGGGTATTATGTGGTTGCAAAAATGGTTTCAGGTGGTTGAGTTGTGTTTTACATGCTTGCTGGGTACTGACTTAGGTTCTTGACTGTTGCATGAGAGAAGAGTAAAGGTGGTGATAGATTTTTAATTATTTTTAAAATTCAGAATGCCAGTTTTGAAGCCAGGACTTTGTAAAATTAAAAAAACACCATGAAGAGCAAAAAAATAACATTTTTGTTTCTTTATCTCCATATCCTTACCTTTATTTATGAAATGAAACCATGAAGAAGATGATGAAAATAAAAATAAAAATAAAAAAGAATCACAACAAGATAAAAATACAGGCTTATACATTCAATCTTTGAGAACTATACAAAATTTTTAAAAATTACAAAACATACCTGGTTCTTCAAGAATGATTATCTCTTTTCTATTATTTCCTTTCTAAAAGTTTCTTGCTTCTCAGTTTTAAATTGAGTGTGGACAATAAGTTAGGAGGATCAATCTTCTCTTTTTCTCCCTCTTCCTCTATTTTTTTAAGTGTTCTCCCTTTATCATTGATCCTCTCTTTTCTTTTCTTTTTTTACTTTTTAACGTGTTCTCCCTTTATCATTGATCCTCTCTTTTCTTTTCTTTTTTTACTTTTTAACGTTTTCTCCCTTTATTAGTGATCCTCTCTTTTCTTTTCTTTTTTTAACGTGATCTCCCTTTATCAGTGATCCTCTATTTTCTTTTCTTTTTTTATTTTTTAACGTGTTCTCCCTTTATCAGTGATTCTATCTTTTTTTTTTTTTAACTTTTTTTCCCTTTTTTATTTTTCTTTTTTTTTTTTTTTTTTTTTTTTTTTTTT
>Ga0209489_107710_pt1 | contig 15647 bp, 11 predicted proteins | sample SiratrowhiteBW_FD_187527 | JGI IMG/M metagenome (GOLD analysis project Ga0209489, IMG submission 187527) | Root nodule microbial communities of legume samples collected from California, USA - Siratro white BW (SPAdes) (version 2) | ecosystem: Host-associated > Plants > Roots > Nodule | place... | reverse complement strand
GTTCTTATACAGTAGATCTTTTTCTTTCTATCTTTTGAAACAGAGGGGAAAGGTCTACGGAAGCGATAATGGGGATTAGATTCAAACCAATTTCAAAATAGTTCTTTGTTCTTATACGTAAAATAGTCTCTCTTTTTTTTTTTTTTTTTTTTTTTTTATCATTTTCACATGTTAAAAAGATCAGGCGAATTCTTTTAAAATGTTATCTTTCGATATTAAATTAATGAGCCTTTTTGTTGCGATTGAAAACGTAGAGTACTTTGATATGTTTGAATAAAACTGTTGTATTAGTATAAAAATCTCATTTAGTGAATATAATATTAAGTATCAAGTAAAATAGAATGTATAATTAACAGTTATATTAAAAAGTGTGTTTGACTTGTCATATAAGCTGGGTTTAGCTTATTTGATTAGCTTACCACCTTCATCGACTAAATTGAAATATTTATTAAATAAATTTATTTAACTGCCTTAACTCATAATTTTATAACTTTGTTTTTCACATGTTTATCCATATTATTTTAATATTTATTTTACCGTCATTCTTTCTAATAAATTTTTATGTTACGCTCTCAAATTATTTGATTTTTTTCATGTACTTTCTATTTTATGTTTCAATCAAATATTTATTATTAAATAAATTCAGTAAGATTTTAAATTTAATTAGAATAAAAAATTTACCACTAAAATATATTTAAAATTAAAAGCATTTGAAAAATATTTGCTTACAAATTAAAAGAAATATATAAACGTATAAAAAATATAAATAATAATATATGAAATAGAAAAAAATATAATGAGTTATATTATTTTCAATTTATTTACATCTTATTTTATTTTTCCAAACCTTTTAACTTAAACTATATAAAAAATGCTTTAACTTATTTTTATCTATTTTTTTCATTCACCAAACACAACAATAAAAATATAAAAGAGAAGTATAAATTTCAACATCTTTACTATGTCTTAGGGAAAATTATTAATATCTACTAATTTAAATGAATTTTGTATTTATAATTTTAAATAAACATTTATTATTATTATCTTTTTCTACATATAAGATTTCATCTTTGAATTTAATATCCATAATATTGTGATATAATATATAGAAAAAAAAAACAAGAAAAGCATGAACACATAACACAAATAACAATAATTTAAAAAAAATATATAAACTTTGATACATTAAACCTATTTGTAAATAAATTAACGAGAGGAAGAAGGTAATCAATTTAAGCATCAATACGAATGTTAATCTATCTATGTACACTTCTTTCCTTTATATATATAATTATAAGACGCTTTTTAGTAATTTTTTCTAAACAATTATTCATTTATTTCTAATATCCCAATATACAATATTGTGATTCTTAAACGTATGAGTAACTAATGTAAAATATATTTTAATCCAAATATAAAATATACTTTTGTTAAGAGTTGATTCAATAACAAGGATAATTACTATAATTTCAATTCTAAAAACAGTGAATCCTCCTATATATTTTTCATTATCGGCACGGTAAATACCAACAAATGCAAGAGGTATAGGTGGTCCTCATGCAACCCTTCGATATTACATTTTTTATCATCCTCACTGGTGGGTGTTTCTAGCTAACATTTATGACTTTAGTTGCCTTTATGGAATGGATATTGATGTTAAAACGTTTTATGACAAAAAATTCACGTATCTTATTTTTCATAACCCCCTTGGATGGGTTACCTACAAAAGTGAAGCTAGTTTGCACATTTGTTAGAGTATAGTTAAACAAAATCGTTATCATATTTAGGATTGTTTCACATCTTCCAAATCATCTGCATGATGTTAATGCATGTTGTCCTCCTTAAATGTTTCAGTTCTGGGTTGCATTGTACTTGTATGAAATTGATAACATTTTTTATGGAAGGGCAAATAGAATTAGATTAGAAAGTGGTAGCCAACCAAGTCAAGGTTTGCAAAGAGTACATCTAAAATCGAGGGTAATCCCATATTGTTGCAACCTTGAATCTAAGGACAATCTGTTATGAAAATACTTTAAGGTCACTAAGCTCCTTAAGAGTGGGATGTAACTAGCTCATATGAAGTTGGTCCAAGGTGGAGCTTGTAATTGTTGATTGATAATTTTTTTGCCAACATTAACCGAAAGATAGTCATCCTCTTCCGCAGACCAGAAAGTAACATCTTCATCATTCGCAACATTACTATTTTAAAGTCATTGGCGTAGGTTTGGAATGTATTGAAATATTTAACTAGGTAGCATCCAACCTTCTAACCAAGTATCATAAACCTTAATCTTTTTTAATCCCAGTAGAAGTGAGACTTGAAGATACGCCATTAAATGAGTTGTAGGACACCATTTATCTTTTCAAAATCTGATTGTTGTTTTTTTTTTTCCCAAAACCCATCTTGTGTTGTCTTGAATACAAGGCAAGTTTGCTATAATGCCAAAAACATTATATTTTGAAGGACAAATTCTTTGTAGTTTAGAAATCCCTATATCATTTTCTCTGCCTAGATATTGTGATTATATCAAAAGTCCCAAGAGAGTTGCATGAGTGTTGTTTGGTTTACAATTAGGACTCCAAGGCCTCCCTCAATTTTAGACTTGTACATTGTGCTTCACTTAGTTGTAACAAGAGCTCTACTATCCACGCGACTAGTCTATATAAAATTTCTTATATTTGTCTTCATATCCTTGATGGACATGGCAAGCCATTTATAAACTCAAAGAATATTTCATCATACCTCTAACAACAAAATTAACTAGTTGTATTCTGATCATCATAGTTATCGTTCTTCCTTTGGAATTGACTTTTGACCTTATTTGCAATGTCATTGAAGTGCCTGAGCTTGGGTGTGCCCTTGGAATGGGAAGAGCTAACTATGTAAAGAGGAGGGAATCTTTTGCAAAACCTATTATGTGTTGTAAATAATTGTAGAGCTGCCTGGAGCACTATCACTCACATTGAAACTATTTTTTTTCTATATTAATCCACTGACCAGAAGCAAGATCATAGTTTCGCAAGATGTTCTTCAAAGTCATCAAATATTTTTTATCCTTGCAAAAAATTAATACATCGTCTCCGTATGACATACGAGATGATACATTACTGTTAGTTGAGTTTAGCATGTATTTTATGTTTTCGAATTGAAACACATGTTTCAAGGCTATGCTAAAACCTTCCTCAATAATGAAAAACAAATGGGGAGATAAAGGGTCACCCTACCTCATCTCTTTAGACAAACCCAAAAAACATGTTATATTACCATTAATTTTGACAGACATCTTAGCAAATTATAGGATAGTCCTAATCCAGTAACAAAAGAAATTGTTGAAACGCAATCTTTGCAATCCTGCAATAAGATGGTTCCAACCTAGTGTGTCAAAAGCTTTTTTGATATCCACTTTAAGAGCTACCTTACCAACAAACGATATTTGTTAAGCAAATTTATAGCTTCGGATGTCTCGCTTATGTCTCTACCTTGCACAAAACCATTTTGGTTATTAATGATGACTTTTGTAGCAATTAGAGCCACTCTAGCAACAATGATTTTTGTTATGATTTTGAATATGAAGTTCGCCAAGGCAATGGGCCTAAAATCAGAGACTAAAGTTGCAATGGCAAGCTTAGGTATAAGAACCAACAAGTTCGAATTCATTCCCAAAAGCACCTAGTTTTGTGAAAATAATTATGAGATAATAGCAAAATCATCCTTACTAAAAATACTCCAGAAAGTCTGGAAGAATATGATTCCAAAACCATCTAATCCAAGGACTCAATATTTGTTCATATCAAAGACTGACCTCTTCACTTCCTTAAAAAATGGGAGTGTTGTAAGCAAATTGATGTCATCCTCAGTAATATGACTTTTATGTTTCTCATAATAAAATTTTGAGTCTTGTTTATCTAATTTTAGAATCGTCATTGTATAGTTTTCATAATACTCCACCACATGGTTGAAAATTTCTCGTGTCAGAGCTAGCGGACATTGCAATTTTATCTCGAATCTCAAGAGATATTTGAATAAGCTTCTACTTGGTGTGGATCTCTTTGTCAATAAATGTTGAGGACATTCTTTGCATCATGGACTTAAGCTTTATGTCTTCCAACCAGCTGTTCGAGCTCGAATCCAATTCTAAAAAAATCACTCTAGAGAACATGGAGCATCAAGGAAATGTGCTCTAATTGTATAAATTGTTTGGAATAGTCTAAAATAATTTGGGCCTTTTATTTTGGGCCAAGTAGTGTAGGATTTTAGGCCTTGAAGCCCTTGAACCATTTTGGACGTCCACCTAAGCTCCTTAGACACCAAGCTACACATGCCACATTGAAGCTTGGGCGTCACATGGAAGCTAACGTGTCCTAAGGTGTTGCCACATGACAACCTATCATTTGAGATGATTAAAACTTGGAGTGCAAGCTACATCTATGTTGCATGGCAACCTCTAAGATTTTGAAGCTTGTTCCACAAGCTGCTCATTCCACATGTCAATACCTGATTGGAAAGGATTTTATTAAAATTCTTCTACAAGTTTGACGTCTAGAACATTATAAATAGGATGTTTGGTTCATGTAATTTTTAACTGTGAATCAACAATCAAATGTTTCTCGATTTTTGTTATTCTACTTGTTTTTAAGTTCTTCCAACGTTAGTCTCCTTCTAAACTTATCTTAGACTCTTTCCTAGTGAGTTGACCTCATCTCTCACTCTCACAAATTCTTTATCTCTACTTCAATCCATCGAAACTCTTCTAGAGTTTTAAGAATATTTCAACTTCTTAACTCTGCTTCATCATCCATTCAAAGAAGAAATCATAAAGAAGACTACTAAAAGAAGAAGAGTGTTTTCCATCACTTAGTCAAAATCGTAAGATATTAGACTAATATAAATATAAATATGATGTCATAAGTCAACTTGGCTGTGAGAGGTAGTTTGGAAGCATGTAGGAGGTGATGCTTGAATTGTCAATTAGGCGCATACTGTAAATATTCTATTTGTAAACATTTGAGTTTGTGCAATTAACCACCTTTCAATAGATAAATTCCGTCCTTGTAGTTGACTAATACTAAGTATGTTATTCTTTAGCTTAGGTATATAAAACACATAATTGATTGCAATATTTGATCCACTAACTTGCAACTTGGCTTCTTTCCCGTTACAACCATTTTGTTGTCATTTCTGAGCTTTGCAACTTTCTTGAAGTTTTTGTAATTAAGCTTTATAACATGCTTGAAGATTTGGTCTAGATTAAGAAATCGACGCGAGCTAATGAGTGATCTTTAAGGCTTGCTCATCTCCTCCATTTTTGATTGCTAATTCTCTACTCATATACAAGCAAGTTACTTTAGATAGCTAATTCTCTACTCATATACAAGCAAGTTACTTTAGAGTCCATCTATTGTTAGTTTATCAAAATCATTTGACTTCTCCACTAAGCATATTACAAAATTGAATTTTGTAGTCATTGATCACAAATTTACTTCCTTTCGTCGACAATTTCCCTCATTAGGAGACTATGATTCCTAAACGTCATACACCTTTTATTTTTTAGGATTCTAATATCACTTGTTAGGAATCTAATATCACTTGTTAGATTGTTTTACATAAATATACTAAAGAGATTTAGCAAAAAATGAGTCAGGTTCAAACTTATATAAAACTTATATAAGAAACTAAAATATGATTTTTAACCCAAAATCTTTAAGTCAATAAATTTATTGGTCTTTTTGTCCTTATACAAGCCTCTTTAACTCATTTCTCTTCATGATAAGCCTCTTCCACATTAATATACTCTCAAAGTAAAAATATTTTCATAACTAAAGAAAATTTGGATATCGAATCCATTTAAACAGCTCAATCACATCAGTCTTTGAACTGTCCAAAGAAACACACTAATTTTTAATAGCCAGGAATGATTTCAACTGGACACAATCTTGTGAATACTTAATTATAAAATAATGGCACAATTTTGCCACCAATCATGGAAGTTTTATACAACGAAATCGTCAAAATTTGTAGGACACTATTTGCAGGCTTAATCAATTGATAATGGAATGATTGTTAGATCCTCCAATATTACACTGTAAAACATTAATTTCCGCCTCATTGCTACTGAAGAATCAATTTCATATACAATTTGGGGAAAGCTCGGCAAATAGGCAGAGATAATCGTCTGAACCTTTTATTCTTCAATATTTTGACAGGTCTGAAATTCGGGAATATAAATTCAAAGGAAAGGTTTTCCATCAGGGCAAAATACCTTTAACTTCTTTCCTATCAGCACCCCTAGCCTGAAATTCAAGAGATCACGAATTAGTGTTGAATAAAACACATCATCTACCAAGTAACTAACAATATTTACTACAATGAAACAGCATCTGCATCTAATTTTCACGTAATTTTAAAACTTGATCTGTTTGGGATTTTCACTTCGAGAATTGAACAGTGTAGAAATTAAATCAACTCATCCATGCTAAATACTCTTCCCATCATGATTTCAAATATTAAAACTCTTATCTAAGTACTCACTCCGCTTCAAAATAATTATCATTCGACATGTAGTAATAGTTTCCCCAATTTTATGCAAAAGATCACACTGCATCTTTCATGTATTGTTTGATTTGCTTATACCCAAATTCATGTGAAATTTGATGACAAAAGAATAAAGAAAGCTACACAAAAGAATGAGTAGAGATGAAATTCTCACTACCTCAACACCTAAACCTTTAACATATACGTTCTTAAATAAATCAGATGGCTCAGGCGTTTGACTTTCCTGGAAATCAGCAAAGAACATAACTGAGATTGTTACAAATCACAGAGAACTGCACAAAATGAAAATTTATTGGATACAAAAATTAGTAAGAGAAGAATAAACAATAGTTTCACCTTTGCTTTGGCAATGACTTCGTCAACTTCTTTTCTTACTTCTTTTTCAATGTCCTGAAAGATGTGCATAATATTTTAGCGTTAAATTCCAACGTTCCATCAACATTAATATTATAAGAATAGGAACTTTGATTTCTTTAACAAAATACAGAGATCAACATCTTAAATCAGAGGCACACCTCTTTAATTCCTCTAAATCTAAACAAGGAAAATGGTTACAGGTTGTTCAAGGGGCTTTCTTCTCCCATGCCTTATGGCCCCAAACCCTCTTTCAATGTCAAGGACATATTGAAAAGCTAATGATAGGTGTAGTATTATTTACCAGAATGGAAGGTATCGTACGGAGTATTCTCCCCACCCTGCCCCAATTCAGAGGGCCTAACTCCATCAAAGAATGCAAAACAACTTTACCCAGCTTACAGCAAGGAAATAACCGATTGATATAGCTTATCCTCCTTGTTTTGAGCATTACCATATTCCTACCCCTTCTAGTAGACAATTGTCAAACATCACAGTTCTATCAATCTATGTCCTGTTGTTTTAATTGGGCCTTTAAAATACTTGGCCCCAACACTCAATCATCGAATAAGTTTCCTCTTTCCATTTCCCTTCCATGATTTTCGTTAGTAGAATTCACATTTAACACCATGCTTTCAGTATCCACTGTCTATGCATTGGTCAGGTGCCTTAAGGGCCTTACTCCCATGCATTCCTAGTACTATTGCTTGTCTAACATTAGTATATGAGACACTTGCGTGATAAACTAGAAGCCGTTCCAAACGGACAGAAAATATTGACACTTATTCAAATTTAAAGAAAAGCATGGCACATAATCCATGATAGACAAACAGATCATAATTCAACACATGGCATAACATAAGTACTTACAGGCAGAATAAAGCTCAAGTAAACAGTAACTATCATGTTTAAAGTCTACCGATTACATGATAATTAACCTATGAGAGAACTCAAATTCCATGACAACTATTTCAATATAACCACAATATTATGAAAAAATAGACTAGCACAATTTCATGAAAATAACAATTGGATACTTATTATATAAACATAAAATTTACGCATTCCTAGATAACCTGCAGCACAATAAAGAAAACTGTTTCATGAACTTGAAAAGTAAAATACCACAATGCCCATAAAAAATGTACCACATATATTAAGATGAAAGCAAGACTGCAGGAGTATTTAATACAAAACAAACACATCACATTTAAAATTGACGTGTGGAGCTTGAGTACAAACTTCATTCAATCACCTTTAGTTCCTTTTCGGTAGAAATCTCATGAACCAATAGCAGCTTTCTTACTCTTTCAATTGGATCACGCTCCTATAATCAAATGACAGGAGTAAATAAAAGAGAGAGAGAGTAAACTCCTCAATACAATTAAAATAATAAGACATATAATCATGGTCATAGTAATATACCTGTCTCACACCAGAAATTTCATCACGAGTGCGGTAGGTGCTGCCTGGATCAGACATGGAGTGGCCATGGTATCTGTATGTGTCCATTTCAAGAATCTGGACAAAATAATGAAGTTAGAGAAAGCAGCTATCACATATAAGAGAATAAAAGAATCATTCCTAAAAGCTAAACATAAATTTAAGAAATATAAGCACAAATAAGAAGTAAATTTACTCACAATGGGGCCATTCTTCAAAGCAAACTCCTTCGCAAATTTACAAGCTTGTTTCACAGCAAGAGCGTCCATGCCATCTACCTGCACAAATTTACTTCCGAAATGAGAAAAAAGGTGTTCACGAAAAAAGACTACAGTGTATATTCAACCAGCACATGTGCATATATAGTTATCAATCAGGAATTGCAACCCGCCAATCTTTGAGCTACCACTAACCAGCAACAAAATTGCCACGAAAGTAGAGCAGAGAGTGGAATGGCTGCTATACAAAAGTTCTATATAAAATATAAATAATTTATTTACACTATACACACATATATGCTCAAAATAAAAACATTTATAATTGAAAAGCACAGATATACAACCATGAAAATAGACGTTGAATCGTGATTTGTTATGCTTTTAGGCATATGAAAATCTTTGACATGAATTTCCCTTTTTAAACACTGCTTCACGCAGCAAAAAAGTTTTTGGGAATAGACATATGGATATTGACTTATTAAATAAGGCAATATAATTTTTTCTAATAAAACCTTATCTTTTCAATAAAGATCTTTTCACAGTCAAATTCCACCTTTGTTTAGAATATATGCATAAAAGATAAGGGATCAGAAATATTAATATAATCTTTTATATTGATTCACTAAATAATCTTGGGCAGTGCCCAGTCCTTGATACTCAACCAAGTATTTTTCACTAAGATGACAATGATACAAGGTTAACCCAATCTTCATAACCCTTCTTATAGTAATCTACCCAAGTTCGATCCCAAGTGTTCTTGAACACAAACCTGTTCAAGCTCTACACACCCTGAGTTTAAAAATAAAATATAACATACTATCACTCCATGATAAACAGTGAGGGTTATGACTGATAGTGGCCAAGTCTCTTTTATAGATATACAAGAAATGCATTAAGAAGAAAAATAAAATGTAGCTAGAGTACGTTATTGCAGTTTCTATGTAGCTAGCTATCAGTAATGTTTGCTCTCACTATTTATACATGTTCTTCTAAGAGATGTCTAGGAATTCTTCAGTCTGAAGGCACTTCAACCAAATTTAAACATTGTTGCACTCAATGTCATATATTGAAATAATTTCATATCACAAAGTCACCTTTGTCCCTCTAGGCTCAATGAGTGAACTCAGCTATTGTAATTCGGCAACTGCCACTAGTTAGCTGGAGACAGTTGCATGTGAGTTACGGCCATTGCAATGTGACAGCTGTCACTTGTTAGTTAACCTACTGGTTATCCCTTATAAATACTGTTTCTGTAACAGCACAATGTAGCAATTCATTTCATAAAATAAACGTGGATGTTTATTTTCACAATTCTCTAAGAATTCAAGCACAGCAACTGTGAACTTCACTCCATGTGATGGTTCTTGAAGATTTGATTGGTTTCAAAAATCTTTCACCGAATCAAATCATTCATTCATTCTCTCGCCTCAGTGAGTGTGACCTAGTTTCTCATCAAGAACATGTTGACATCACCCTTGAAGGACTTCCACAAGATTATAGTTTTTGTTATGTCAATAGGAATTTGAGCCTCTTCCAGTTAAAGAAATGGAATCACTTATATTAGCACAAGAGATGTGGTTACAAGGAATTTCACAAAAATTTTATCAATGAATCTCTACTCGTTAACCTAAGTCATTCTAATAAGTCTACTGTTTTTGTCTATCCTAGTTCCAAACACCTGTGACATTCACGATTAGGGCACCCCCCATAGCAATGTTTTGAAACTTGTACTACCACATTGTAATTTACCTACAAATAACGTCAGTCATGTCTTATGTTTTGCTTGTTGTATGGGAAAATGTCACTGTATTCATGCTCCCCTTTCCCCCATTACTTATCAACCTCCTTTAGAACTTTTTTACAGTAATCTGTGGTTGTGTCTCTCATGCCTTCGACACAAAATTATCTTTATTATATGACTTTTGTGGAAGTCTTTATGTGCTTTAGGTGGATTTATCTCTTGAAAAGTAGCTCTGCGGCTCTTTTAAGTGCTTAAAAAATTCAAAACCATGGCAGAATTACTATTTGGGACTCCCCTTTTTAAGTCCCTTTAAACTGACTGGGATGAGGAATACAAAGCAATTACTAAGTACCTAACGAATTTAGGCATTGTTCACCATCTAATATGTCCACACACATCATCGAAATGGTGTAGATGAAGAGAAGACATAAGCACACAATTGAGCAGGTCTGTCTTGAGTCATGCCTCACTTCCTTTAAAATTTTCAAGCAATGCTATTCTCAGTGTTGTTTATTTAATTAATTGGCTGCCTACAACATCCCTCAATTTCTGTTGTCCCTTGTATACTACCTTGTTCAAACCACCACCTGATATCACTTCCTAAAAGCTTTTGGTTGCGCCTGTTTTCCTTTACTCCACCATTACAATTCCCAAAAACATGATTTTCACTCCCACTAATGCATAATTGTAGGCTACTCCACCTCTCAGAAGGGTTACAAGTGTCATCCCCACAGGTAATATTCATCTCTAAAGACGATGTCATTAATGAAACTCGATTACGTTACCAAGAACTTTTTTCTTCTTCCCTTTTCCCACCTTCCTCTTCTACACCCATTTTATCTCCTGCACAATTCCTATTGTTCCCTCAAGCCACTGTTCCTCCTCATCCAACCTCTCCTTCCCGGTCCTATCACTACAAAACTCTAACTCTATCACTCCATCTCAACCTTCAGACTCTGTTTCTCCTCTTTCTCCTCTACCCCAACTTGCCAATGTCCATCAATCTAATTCGCAATCAACAAATCAATAACCAGAGTCATTGCCTAGAGAGACATTCAACTACGTGGACAAAGACGAAGTTTGGAAATGATAAAAACAGGAAAAAAGGAAAATATATGAAAATTGAGGGTGAAGGTAGAACACAACACAGGAAAACAGAGAACAAACAGGAGAAGTCAAAACCAACCACACTGCACTGCAATGTGTGAACAGTGAGGCATTCAATATTCACAACGCATTTACTTAAACAAAATAAAAGCCATCAATCTCTCTAACCTTCAATCCAGGAACATAATCCCCACGCTTGTAATAAGCAGGACTCTTAGCAGCTCTCCACTCAGCAGTCCCCATTCCATCTGTCCCACAAATCAAACCAAATCAACAAGGGCCTTGTTCCGATAACTTATCAATAAGGACAAAAGTTCTCCAAGTTAAAATTAGCTTATGTGCAAGCTTAAATAAACTTTTGGAAAACTTCGGCAAATTTTTACTTATGAGCAAAGCTTATTCAATAAATAATCCAAACAAGTCTAAAACTGCCTCACATTTCGAGTCACTAACAAAACAAGGTAAAACTCACAATGATTATTCTCGCAGACCAAAATGGAAGGAAGATCCCAAAGCGCAGCAATGTTAAGCGCCTCGAACAACTGCCCCTGATTGGCAGCACCATCACCGTACAAAGAAAACGTAACATTCTCATCCTTAGAATACTTCTGAGCAAAAGCCAATCCACAACCAAGCGGAACCTGAGCCCCAACAATGCCATGCCCACCGTAGAACCCACCTTCTTTCCTGTAAAAGTGCATGGAACCACCTTTCCCCTTCGAGCACCCGTCGCGGCGGCCCATGAGCTCGGAGAAGACCTCGAGCAGGCTTCCCCCGCGGCTCAGGAAGGTGCAGTGGTCGCGGTAGGCGGTGATGATGCAGTCCTTGCGCGTGATCGCAGCCTCCATCCCCACCGCGACGGCCTCCTGGCCGTCGTAGAGGTGGCAGAAGCCGCGGATCAGCTTGGCCTTGTAGAGGGAGTCCGCCGCGATCTCCATCCGCCGCATCAGCGCCATGTCACGGAAGAACGAGATGAGCTCCGCTGGGGAGGTCTCGACGGCGCGTGAGGGCGCGTCGCAGAGGTGGGCCGTGAAGGGAAGTGAAGTCTCCACGGTGAGAGGTTCCGTGGAGGAGGAGGACACCGAACGTCGTCGTAGCGACAAGTAAGAGGATATGGGTTTCAACAGATTCGACGGCGATGACGAAGCAACTCGCGATAGAGCCATTTGGATCCAAAGAATGAGGTACGAAATGCAAAGCCAATTTATTTGAAAATTGGGTTAGAATTTGGAAAGAGGGAATCTGAAGAAGAAAAAATAGTTAGATGCAGAGTATGGTGAGAGTGACGATGGAAGAGTGACAAAGATAGAGCTACGAGAAATTTGGATTCAGTGCTTAAATCAAAGGTGGACTTGGTGTACACTCACTACAATATACATCGTTCATCTTCGCCAATGCTTCTTTTCTCTACACGTGGATCCATATAAACCGTTAGACATAGATCCACGTGCCACTGCATTAATTTTGAATGCACTGAATCCTCATCCGACAACATGAGAATTTTCGTCTCGTTCCATGATTATAGTACTTGAATTTCAGAGCTTGTCCCCGAACAAATTCCGCAGTGCTACACTAAATTTATAATGTACTATTAGTTATCTGATTTTGTTCTTTTCAATTTAATAGTATAAATTGTATTATTTATGTATTATATAATTGTGTAATTTGTAACCATTAAATTTATCAAATATTTAATAGATATATCAACGTGAAAGTGAATCATAATATAAAAAGTTATCTCCTTATCTTACAGACTAAGTATTATTTTTTTTAATAATAAAAATTACAAATTCACAAATTTCACTAGACTATATTTTACTTTATTTTTAAATAAAATATACCAAAAATATATTTTAACGGATTAAAATAAAGCCTCTAGTTTGAAGTAAATATATTTAATTTTTCAACCAAATATAACTTCCGTTTTTAGTTATTACTTCTTTCAAGGTTTGACCATTGAAAGATTCCGTGTGGTTTGTCGCAGCAATTTCTAACTTGAAAAGGAAAACAGCAAATGCAATTCGTTTACGTTCCTGGAAAAATTAAAATACAATTTTTATTTATTATTAAAAGTTGATAGATGTTACGAATGCAGCAATTTCCAATTTGTTTTGCGGCGTGATGACGAGCAGCTTAGTATTTTTGACCAGCACTTTGTTGAAAAATTATGAACGAAAGACATCTTATACCTTTCATCATCTTTTGGTATCTGAATAATTTATAAATATAAACTTAAACATATAACATATATATAAATACAAATATTTACAAAAACAATTAGAAATAAAGATATTTATTATTATTTTTATATACTTTTATATATATATATATATATAGTCATCCTAGTTCCCACGACAAATAAAACATGAAAAATAATTTATTAAAATACATTTTCAATATAAGAAAAATATGTAAAAAAAAGAAATTTTAATTAACATATCAATTTCCTTCCAATATCAATGTATATATATAATATAGATCACTCATTGAACTATACATTAAAGATATTCAACAAGAAAAATATTGACTAATATCTTTCCAAAGACTCTTATTAAATATGTCTTATAAGATATTAACATTTGATCCAATAAGTAATGTCCCAACCAGAGTCACGACGGGGACGACGAACAAAATAAAATTATTTTAATTTTCAAAACAAAGGAGTCGTCACCATAGTTTATATGGAAAACTATGGAAAAACCGGAAAAGGATAAGGCAAGTCTATGAAAACCGAATTTTGGGTTCGGGATTCGGTTACGTGTAGGGAAGGTATTAGCACTCCCACAATGTCCGTCCTAAGACGGTACCTTTAATTAAATAAATAAAATGAGTGTAATTTTCAAAATATTTATTTTCCCAAAAAATGAGACAAAAATGAAGATAAAAACAAACAAAACTATTTTTTTATTTTTGGAAGTGGCCCGACAAGGTTTGACCTTGCTCCTGCGTATCTCCATTAGGAATGAAAAATCAGGGTTACGTAGTTCTTTGGATAAGATTGTTTGTCAGGTTGATATTTTTATTTGTGACATTTTTGTAATTAATTTTTTTATATTTGATATTAAAATGATTTATTTCCAAAGTTTCATATTAAATATCGCGTGATGCGTGTAGCCATTTGATATTTAAGAAACATTTGGAATAATAATATTAAATATCGCATGAGGCGTATGACCATTTGATATTTAATATTATTAGAAAATATAATATTCCAAAATTTTATTTCTAAAGTTTATATCAAATGTCGTATGACGCATGCGGCCATTTGATATTTAAAAGATTTAGAATAATAATATTAAATATCGTATGACGTGTGCGACCATTTGATATTTAAAAAATCTTGGAATAGTAATATTAAATATCGTATGACGCGTGTGGCCATTTGATATCATTATTGACCAATATAATATTCCAAAAATTTATTTACAAAGTTTTAGTAATGCAATTTAATTTTTATTAAAATAAAAAAAATAATTATAACACAATAAAATAAAATAAAATAAAACATGCAAGATATAAGCTTAAAATATGGAGGTACACAAATAAAAAAGGTTGTAGTTTTGAAATGGCCTTAATGGCCCAAAATCATTTTTTATTATTTTTTTTAGGTTGGTGGTACAATGGTAATGTTGGGGTACGAATAATTTTTATTTATTTTTTAGGTTAGTGGTACAATGGTAATGTGGGGGGTGCGAATAGGAAGGCCCCAACTCCACAACCCTAGGTCATCATCACTCAACCCTAAGCCACCACCACCTTACTCCAAACCCATGTTGGGTCTACCAACCCAAAGCGGCAGCGGCGACGACGAAGAGGACCGGCTGGCGGTGCGTCAGCGACGGTAGGTGGTGTGGTGACGGTACGGGGTAGTGCAGCGGTGACGGCGCGGGAAGAACGGCGGGCGGAGGTTGTTTTGGGGCTGTTTTGGAGTGGTTTTGGAAGCACAAAATACATGGGCAAAATACAGAGAGAAATGTATGGAAGATGAAAGATCATAAAAAATTTTTATTATTTAAGAAATAAGAAAAAAAACAAAATGCTATAAAGAGCAAAGGACATCCCTTTTTTATTTTTTTTATCTTTATATGAAAATGAAATGATGAAGAAATAATAAAAAAAAAAAACGTCACAAGAAGATAAGAACACAAGATTTACAAATTTCAAACTTCAAGATCCATATGAAAATCTAAACCCTACAAATCATACCTGTGAGTGTTCTTCAAAAATGATA
>Ga0209489_107707_pt1 | contig 15658 bp, 8 predicted proteins | sample SiratrowhiteBW_FD_187527 | JGI IMG/M metagenome (GOLD analysis project Ga0209489, IMG submission 187527) | Root nodule microbial communities of legume samples collected from California, USA - Siratro white BW (SPAdes) (version 2) | ecosystem: Host-associated > Plants > Roots > Nodule | place: USA... | reverse complement strand
TATATATATTAAGAGAGATAATATATTAACCACCTGTTATAAAAATAAAAAAACAAATAGAAATGAACGAAAAAGAATAAAGGATATGAAAGTGAAAATATATTTCTCTTCTTCTTCTCTTGATGAAAGAAAATACTTTATATATGATGTACATGGAATAACACGATCATAATAGAATAGTTACTCTAACATAGTTACTAATAACTCTCACATAATAATTATTTATTACTTATTAATATACTCCAACCAAAATCGCTAATGATTCTAGCGTAATAATAATATTTATCATCATTACCCCCCTCAAAATGGAGCATCACTACAAGAAAAAAGGTATTTAGAGACCAATTTTTAGTTATTAAATGAAATTATGGTTAATTGTGACAAAAATAGTCACCAAAATAAATTTTGATTGCTAAGTAACTAAGAAATAGAAATAATGATTGAATTTAGTGACTAATTAAGTCAAGATAATTGGTATATAACATTAGCTACCAAGGTTTTAGTGACCTATGTCATTAGATTCTAAATTGGTATCTAATTAAGTTAGAGACTAATTTAGAATCTAATGACATAGGTCATTAAAACCTTGGTAGCTAATGTTAGAAACCAATTATATTGACTTAATTTGTCTCTAAATTTAATCATTACTTATATCTTGTAGTTATGTAGCAACCAAAATTTAATTTGGTGACTATTTTAGTCATAATTAGCAACCAATTTATTTGGTAACTAAAAATTAGTCTCCAAATAGCTTTCTTCTTGTAGTGCATAGAGATCAATTAAACTCATCTTGTATGAGAGGTTTTATACAAATGTCAGCAACTGTGACTTAGTATTAATAGGAAGCAAACGAAGAACACCATCACAAACATTTTCTCTAACCACATGACAATCAATTTCAATGTGTGTGCTATACTTATGAAACACAGGATTGACTGTTAAATGTAAGGCAGACTTGTTGTCACAAAAAAGAATTGTAGTGGCTTGAGGAACAATATATAAATCACGAAGCAAATAAGACAACCATGTTGCCGATGCCAAAGCACGATATTCAGCCTCAGAGGAGGATCGTGAAACTATGTGTGTCTTCTTGGATCACCAAGTGATTAATGAATCACCAAGAAAAATACAGAAGTCAGTAATGGAGCAGCGAGTTTCAAGGCCTGATGTCCAGTCTGAGTCACAAAAACCTTTTAGTTCTAAAGGAGAATCACTAGGAAAGAAGAACTCCGACCAGGATTGGCTTTGAGATAACGAAGAACCCTGAGTGTTGCTTGGTAATGAGCCATTGTAGGGGCTGATAAGAATTGTGAGAGATGATTGACAACAAAACAAATGTCAGGCCTAGTGTTGGTCAGGTAAATTAGCTGTCTAATGAGTCGTCGATACATAAAAATGTCTTCAAGAAGATGACCCTTTGGAATCGAGCTTTATTTGAGGATCCATAGGAGTGTTAGAAGGTTTGCATCCTAACAAGTCCGCAACATCTAGTAGCTCTAAAGTGTATTTCCTTTGGTTAAGGAAAATACTCTTCCTTGATCTAGCAACTTCTAAGTCTAAGAAAAAATTTCAATTGACTAAGATCCTTAATTTTGAATAAGTGATCAAGTTGGGACTTGACCAAAGCAATGTCTTAAGCATCATTTCCTATCAAAATCATATCATCAACATAGACAAGGATGACTATGAATGTACTTGTAGCTTATTGCTTAGTGAATAAAGAAAAATCAGACTGTGTTCGGGTATAACCCAAAGCTATAACAATCGTAGACAACTTTTCATATCACTGTCTACTAGCTTGTATAAGACCATAAATAGATTTTCTCATCTTGCAGACCTGACCAGATTTTGGAGGAACTACACCTTTAGGAACCTCCATATAAAATTCTTCATGAAGATCTCCATGCAAGAAAGCATTGTTGACATCAAGTTGTTTAAGGAGCCAATTTTTAGTGGCTACGATGGCCAATAAGAGCCTTACAATAGTGATTTTAGCCATTGGAAAAAAGGTTTCTCTGAAATCAATGCCTTCTTGTTTTGTGAATCCCTTGGCTACTAGCCTTGCCTTGAACCTCTCAATTGAGCCATCAGCCTTGTGTTTCTTGTAGACTCATTTGCATCCCACTGTTTGTTTTCTAATCGAAAGGTCAACAAACTCCCAAGTTCCAGTTTGAACTAAAGCATTAATCTCATCATCCATGACTTTCCTCCAATTCTCGTGCTTCATTGCATGTGCATAAGTTTTGGGTTCTACAATGGAAGAGATACTAAATGAAAAATGCTTATGATTGTTAGAAAATTTTGAGTAATTAACAAAACTTGAAATATGATATTTAACTAAAGACGAATTTTTGCTCTCTATGCCCGCAACTACGTTACAATGAAAATCCTTGAGGTAAGCAAGAGATTTTGGTGCTTCTAGTGGATTTTCTTATAGCAAGAGGTATGAGGTTATCAAGAGTTGTGATAGTGGTAGAAGAATAATTTTTTTGTGGGACAATATATGGTGTTTGTTGGTTCTGTAGTGGTGAGGTGGTAAGTGCCAATTTTGAGTATTTTTTATACATGAGAAAACTTGAGTACTTGTGGATTTAAGTGTTCTTTAAGATAGTAATTACCCCCAATTTGAAAGTTTTTGGATCTCAATTTAGATTTTGAGTACTGAGTTAAAGAAAATTATTTGATCTCAATTATTATGAAATTTCAGGTATAAAATAATGAAGAAAATTAGTGATTGGAAGATTCATGAAGAAGAAAACTAAAAAGTTTAAAATTTGACGGGCTCAAGCGAAAAGTCACTTAACCTAGGCCCGAAAAGAGTTTAAAAGGAAGATTTTAGGTTTTCTGAGGGGATCAAAATCTAAGGGAACGGGAGCAACCATCAAGGACGAAAGCAATTCACAAATTCTTCTTCTCTGACAATCTTCCTTTTCTTGGGTTATAATGACTACCATGGGTAGCTAATTCTTCATCTTTGGGATTGAATGTAATCTTTTGAACTCATTTGTATTTTGATGATATTTATATATAATATTCAGTTTCTACTCAATTGATATTTGTATCTTGTGCTTATTGCTAGATTTTATCTTATCAATAGAGTTTTGATTTTGATTCTTGAATTTAACTGAAAAGTATTTTTAAGTTTCTGAGCTAGATGAAAATACTATTGGAATACTAGAAATAGGTCTCAATGTATTGATTGCGTATAACATATGTTCTTAATGGTGGGTAATGGGTAATTTATTAAATAGTTGAGGAATAAGTGTTTATGAAATTTTCTTATGAATTTCCTGCCTGTGAGAGGAATCAGTGTGAATGATTTTTATATGTGCATTAATAGTGAGTAGTTATGGATATTGTATGTTCTTATCAAACCCAAAATATGAATGAGGGAGATAGATGAAGTTCAATCCCAGAGTTATTATAGATCTTTTAAACCACTTTTGATACTCGTTAATTTATTTTTGCAATTGCTCTTTTATGTGTGTATGTTATTTAAACCAAATAATTATCAAATCATCCTTAAAATTTTATTTTCTTAGTGAGTAGTGAAAACTGAGATTTTTAAGCAAAATTATTCTATGTGGGATCAATATTCGTACTTTAAAAATCTATATTACTTTTGACTCGGTACACTTGCCGAAAAAGGTCAACATGAGGAGGATGTAAGGAAAAAGAGATCAGTGTCTTGAGAATCAGGAAAATGTGACATGACAAAATTTCCACTACCTGTATGATTGATAATATGTTTAAAAGGAAAACTATTTTCATTAAAAGAAACATTTCTGGATAAAAAAACCTCTCTGGTGTGTAAATCATAAAGAAGTGAATCCTTGATCCCTGGTATGTAACCTAAATAAACACATCGTCTAGCCCGAGGATCAATTTTCGTCCTATTATAAGCCAAAGATGATGCTAAAGCTTCACAACCAAAAACTTTAATAAAAGTTTAATCAGGAGAAGAGTCATACAAAATATGATAAGGACTTTTGTTATGTAAAACCTTGCTAGGCAATCCTATTAAGCAAAAAAATAGTATGAGAGATTACAAAGTTCCAAAACAATTTAGGCAATTTACTTTAAAAAATAAGAGCCCTAATAATATTTAAAATGTGTTGATGTTTTCTTTCTACCACTCCATTTTGTTGTGGAATCTCAATACAGGACATTTGATGTTCTATGCCTTTGAGAGAGTAAAACTAATGCAAATTAAATTTAGGTCCTTGATGCATTTGACAGTAGTAGAAAATTGAGTTTCAACCAAATTAATGAAAGATTTAATGCATCCTTGTACTTCTGATTTATTTTTCAAAAGAAAAATCCAAGTACGCCTATAAAATCACCCATAATAGTCAAAAAAATATTTATGTCCATCCACAAAAGTAATGGCTAATGGTCCCCAAATATCCATATGTAACAAATAAAAAATTTTATTGCTTGAAGAAGTGCTTACAGGAAATGGAAGTCCTTTATGTTTAACAAGTGGACATATTTGACAAAAATCATCATATGTTTTGCTAGAAATGTAATCAAACTTTATTGACAATACAGATAGTTTGTCCTTAGACAAGTGACCTAGTCTAAAATGTCAATCATTCACCTTATTAACAGACACAAAATTTATTGAAATTGAATCTGGGGCAAAGTGTTTTCCTGGTCCCTTAGGATTTTCAAGAACATAGAGTTTGTGGTACATCTTAGCAAAATCAATCATCCTCATAGTGCGATTGTCCTGTATTTCACAGATTTGATCAATAAACCTAATGGAACAATCAGATTTTATGGCTAGTTGAGATACTGAAATGAGGTTGAAGTTAAATCCTGGTATGTATAGTATATTATGCAGAATGAATGTAGTAGAAAATATGATAGTGTCTTTAATGTTTGCATAATCTATAGTTCTATTAGGTAACTTGATAAGAATGTAAGGAATAGTTCTATATGCAGGAAAATTCTCTCGAGATGAACTAATATGGCACCTGAATCTAAAACCCAAAGGACAAATTTTGGTAGTGATCTTAGGTTGCAGGTGATACCTATGGATGTATTGGAAATGTGATGATGTTCAGTGCTAGGGGTTGCAGCTAACTGAGATTGTTCAAGAAGAGTCAGAAGAGAGATATATTGCTCTTTGGTCAAACTAAAGCTAGAAGACTGCTGAGATTCCTTTTGGTTTGTAAGTGCCTCACTTTCATTTGCCTTTTTAATTGTAGTGGCATTGTTAACAAAGAATTTTCTCCATTTTTAGTTTGGTGGAAAACCATGTAAGCGATGACATTCATCAATTGTGTGACCTCTTCTACCACAATGTGTGCATTTTTTACTATTATAATGCTTTTCATCCTTGGTCCATCTCTTAGCTTGAGAATTCTGAGAATTTTTGTTGAAAAAACCATAATATACACTAAAAGAATCATTCAAAAGATTTATTATTATTGAACGACGAAGTAGTCATATTTTGTTATTAAAAATAATAACACTTCTGAAGCCATTACAGATGATGAATTCTTGCAAATGGAACAAGATCAGAGTTGGCAAATTGGAGCTCTTTCTGTTAGAAAGCTCTGATACCATACTTGAGATATCATATTAACCACATGTTATGAAAAATAAAGAAATAAACAGAAATGAATGAAAAAGAACAAAAGATATGAGAGAAATAATATCTCTCTCTTCTTCTTCTTCTGTTGATGAAAGAAAACATTCTATATATAAAGTACATGAAATAATATGATCATAACAGAGTAGTTACTCTAACATAATTAGATTACTAATAACTCTCACACATAATAATTATTTATTATCTAGTAATATACTCTAACTAAAATTGTTAAGAATTCTTATATAATAATTATTTATTATTTATTTTATATATATATATATATATATATATATATATATATATATATATATATATATATATATATATATTACTTATCATGTTTTCATATTTTTTATTACATTATGATCATTGCTCATTTATAGTTCTTTTTTTCTCATATGGTTTACCGCAAACATTCGGAGAGCTTTCAAGATTCATTTTCATTGACACTTTAACACCTGTTCACGGAATACTCTCATTTTACAATTATTAAATATTACATCATAATAAAATAATAATTTATGGAGAAAACAAAACCCATTCTCTATATATTTCGAAGCTAAAGCTTGTAAGAATAGATAAGAGAATTTAGTAAGTAGGGTGATACATTAAAAACTTCCTTCTCACACACTCGGGTAACACTCGTCTGAAATATTATTTTACTAATTGTTTACATCACTCAATTTCAAATTTACCTATCATTATATTTTTTATTAAAACAATCACATCAAGGTTGTAATTGAGTGCACAAATAAAATGTTGTGAATATGCGACTCTCATACATTAATAAGTGGACGAATCCTGAATACACAACACTATTTCTTTTCTATATTTACTTTACAACTATATATTTATATATATTTATATATATATATATATATTATATTATTTTACTGCTATATAATATTGTATTAAAAGAATTAGTTGGTAAGTAGATATATTTAATGATCAGTTGAGATATTTTTCCTAATTCAATAAAAAGAAGTTAAATGAAGAACGGTAAAACAACAAAAGCAACCAGGTCTGCTTGCTTATAAAATAAATATTTAGAGCCTAACAATACTAGATATGGTTGAAAAAAGAAATGGCTCTCAAACAATGGCCTCATGAGCAAATGGAAGGAGTGTTCTCTTCTACCCTCTGTCTCTCACTGTCCTTTTTCATCAGCGTTCTGTTATTGTTTAAACTCGCAAGAAGGTCCAAACCCAAAACTAATCTGAATCTGCCTCCATTTCCCCCAAAGCTACCATTCATTGGCAATCTGCATCAGTTTGGCACACTGCCACATCGATCTCTTCGAGATCTCTCTCTCAAATATGGTGAAATGATGATGTTGCAGTTGGGGCAGATGCAAACTCCAACTCTTGTGGTTTCATCAGTAGATGTGGTCACGGAAATAATGAAAACTCACGACCTAACCTTTTCGGATCGACCCCAAAACACTGCTGCAAAAATCCTACTCTATGGATGCAAAAACATTGCCTTTGCACTCTATGGAGAAAAATGGAGACAGAAAAGAAAAATATGCGTGCTTGAACTTCTGAGCACGAAAAGGGTGCAATCATTTCTTCACATCAGGGAAGAAGAAGTAGGGGAGTTGGTGAAGAAGCTACGTGAAGCTAGCTCCAGTGATGCAATTGTGAATCTAAGTGAGATGATTATGACGACATCAAATAATATAGTGTGTAAAGTTGCTCTTGGAAGGAAGTTTGGAGGAGATGGTTACAGCAGAGTGAAAGAGTTAGCAAGGGATGTAATGATTCATCTCACAGCTTTCACAGTGAAAGATTACTTCCCTTGGTTGGGTTGGATTGATGTTGTCACCGGAAAAATTGGGAAATACAAAGCCACAGCTGCAGCATTGGATGGTGTTTTTGATGAGGTAATTGCAGAACGTATGAGAGCGAGAAAGGAAGGTGAAGACTCCAAAAAGAAAGACTTTGTGGATATTCTCCTCCAACTTCAAGAGAATAAGATGTTGAGCACCGACCTCACCAAAAATGACCTCAAATCCATTTTAACGGTATGTGTTGGTAATGATATATTCACTCTCAAAAAATATTTTACAACGGTAACTTTTTAATTGAAAAAAATAATTATTATACCTTATATCGATTCTAACTTGTAAAATATATCCTTTTTTTTTATTAAAATTCTACCTTATATCGATTACTTTCTTTCCGTTTGAAAAACATTTACATCCTATCTCTAAAGCAAAACATTTCACATTGGGAAATTATTATTTACACCCATCTTTTGTTTTACATATATGTTGCCATCATCTAAAAATAAAATATTATATTTAAATAATAAAAAATAAATATAAGTACAATTTTGAATAAAATAATAACATTTATGATTGTTAGGTAATGATTTCAAATATGATAATTGTCCAATATATATATATATATATATATATAATATAACCTTAAAAATATAAATGAATACCGTCCTTTGGACAATTTATTTGAATAAGTAGAATAAATAAGACTTAAATTATTTTTCAATCATATATTTTTATTTTTATTTTTGAGAGATTTTTGTTTTTAGTTCTTAACATTAACTTTGTGCAGTAATATCTAACAATAAATTAGAAAAATGACAAGGAGAGAAAACAAAACCATTTGGTGTTGGAGAGTGACATATGATCTTATTTGGTGTTGGGGAGTGACATATGATCTTATTCTATTGTTTTGACGTTTATTCTTTTCTTTTCCTAGGAAGATATTCAAATATCTCTTTTATTAATTGACATCTATTATTTTTTTTTTCCTTTTACTTAAACTTATCACTTCTTTCTCTCTTTTTCCTAACTATATACATGAACATTTTAGATATAAGAAACATTTCAACTTTTTTATTGAATGAACTAGTTAAACAAATACTTTTTTAAGTTAAATTTATTTAAAAAATGGGGTTCAAACAGTACAATGAATAAATGAGGAGAAAAAAAATTAAACTTAACGAAATACCTAAAAAAACACTTAAAAAGTTGAACATTAAACATAAGTAGAAATTAAGAAATCTAGGTTTATATTACTTTACATTTGACAACATCTTATTCTTCCATATCTCATGAAAATTTAGTTTCTATTATTTTAGGACATGTTTGTGGGAGGCACTGACACAACTTCATCGGCACTAGAATGGACTATGTCTGAACTTGTAAGAAATCCAATCATAATGAAAAAAGTACAAGAAGAAATAAGAACAGTTGTAGGTCACAAATCAAATGTTGAAGAAAGTGATGTTAATAAAATGCACTACTTAAAGTGTGTGATCAAAGAAACTCTAAGAGTACACCCACCAGCTCCTCTTGTGGTTCCTCGAGTATCAGGGTCTGATGTAAAACTGAAAGGATATGATATTCCAGCAAAAACAACAATATATATTAATGCATGGGCAATACAAAGGGATCCTAAATTTTGGGAAAGTCCTGAAGAGTTCTTGCCAGAGAGATTTAAAAATACTGAAGTTGATTTTAAAGGTCAAGAAGATTTTCATTTTATTCCGTTCGGTTTTGGAAGAAGAGGATGTCCTGGAGTGAGCTTTGGCATTGCTTCTGTTGAGTATGTGCTTGCTAATCTTCTTTATTGGTTTGATTGGAAGTTGCCAGAAACTGATACCCAAAACGTAGATATGAACGAAATGTTTGGACTTGTTGTCTCGAGGAAGGTACCCCTTTGCCTTAAACCAACATCTTATTCATATTAAGCCAATATTCTAGATTTCTTAAGGTTAATGTGGTTACTAGTTATTTTTACTTTTTGTTGTGTTGCTCTAGATAATGTCAACAATTCAGATGCCATCAAATTTATTTGAAAATTTTACAAAAATATACAATTTTGCACTCATTTTATAACAATAAAGGAATTTGGAAAAACTTATAGAAATGGATAAGTTATACTGGTGGAGTACGATTTCGTTCACATACGCAAACACAAATTCAATGTTACATTGAAATTGTCATATGTCTTAACAAGTTTATTTAAATTTGTTTTAGAAGTCGTGCTCACTCATCACAATTTTGATTTAAGATAATGTTACTAATTTATTCTTTTAAATTGAAATGTTAGAAAACATAACTTCAATTCAATTTTTCTCACTTTTGTAATTTACATAAAATATTATGTAAAAATTTTATGGTGGTATAAATTGAAAATATTTTATTGTTTTACATTAAATATGTGCATAATTAAAAAAGTAAAATATAGATTTTAGAATGAAATTATTTTAAAATCATATATAGATTCTATAAAATAAAATACATACTTCAATACTATTGTTTTCATATTATAAAATATATTTTAACAAAAATATATGAATAAAATCATTTATGTGTTATAACTAGATTTTCCATTATTTATTAACTTTTTTTATTAATGTAAAGAGGGTTGTTTCATGGGATATGCTCCCTCGTTCATTCAGAAGTATTGCTTTAGAAAAAGCCTAAGATTCTTCCTTATTATAGGTTTCTTTAATGTTTGGGATTGATTCTCCCCCAGTCTTTTGTAACCTTCCCTTTAAAAATTTCACCCAAAAAATTTTCATTTTCTAAAAATATCACTTAAAAACAATAAATACCTTTTAATTCAGATATAACTTTAATAAATACAATTTCTACAAATTTTAAATCCAAAAATAATTCTTTATAAAAAATAATTTCAAACTAACTTTCTTGCCAAGTTAAATTTGTAACTATGTTTTTCTATTAATATTTTTGCAAAAAAAAAAAATCACAGATGTTTTTTATCAAAAGTTTTGAATATATATATATATATATAATTTTTTTATGTTTATATTATTTTAAAATTTGACAAAAGAATGTATAAATTATTTATTTAACTTATAAGTATTAATACTTAAAAAAAATTATGGAACTAATACTTCAAATAAATAAATGAAAAAAGGAGTTACTCATTAGTGTTCCCACTTCCATGGTTCATTGAAAATAATATGAAACTTAATTTAAATAGATATAAGCTTAACCATAAACTGTTTGAGGTTAGATGCTACGATTTTTGTGAGATGAGATGAAATTTAACTTTATTATAGGTGAAAGAAGCTCAGAAATATCGGTGACAACTTAATATTAACAAATTGCAAATATAGTACTGACATCACGTTCTCCCACCTGTCTCTGCGAAAGTCAAACTAGTATCATGGGTTTTTGGAGAAGTGAACGATACTTGAATATTACGTGATGTGTAAACAATTGAATAAGTATCATGAATTATAATGATAAGCATGATTCATTTAAGCAAAACATCATGGAGAGTAAAATCCAATTAATCAGCTATATATCCAACTAGCTCAATAAATTAAAGAGTGGGAAGTGAGACTCAAAGTCCTCCTCTTGATATCGACGTGGTTATATATAATCTTGAACTACATAAAGTTTTTCACTCTCCACAAATCAAAAGAATGGAAGAAACTGGAGTGTCCTTAGCTGGTCAACATGTGCTTCTAAATTTTTTTGAAGCTTTCTCGTAAATGAAGTTGCGGCCTTACTGATAATTTTGATGGCTTTCAAGATTCTATCAAAGATGATAAACTGTCTCAAGATGAAGATAATAATAGGCGAGAGAGAATTAAAAGAAGGGGATGCAATTGAGAGAAACAAATTTTCTCATTGAAGATGAAATTGATGTGATTTATTAGGAAAACCAACCTAAAGATGATTTTCGATGTGCTGCTTTCCTGTTTCAGCATGTTGGTTACATCAAAATTGTTATACTTCGCATTCAAATAACTTATAACATTCAGAATATTAAGTCACTTGCTCATTAAAAAAATTAAATATTTTAATACATTTTTTAAAAGTTAAATATCTTTTGAATTCTATTTTATCTTTAACAAATTATCTCTTTCTTACACATTTTTGTTTTTTTTATTTGTTCACGTATTGAGTTAAACACTTATTTTAAAACTATGAAATATGATAGTTGAAAAAAAATTATATAATATGATATATTTATTTTAGAGTCAAATCAAACATGGAAGACTATTCTTTTGCTCAAGAACAAAATTGACACAAATTACAAATGGGTATTCAAAATAAAGTATAAGGTTTATGAGACTCTTAAAAGGTATAAATCAAGGTTAGTGGCGAAGAGATACACAAACATTGACTACCTTGAAATGTTCTCTCTAACAGCAAATAACAAAGATGACCACTATAAGATTGTTTCTTTCTCTAGCTTCTATCTATAAGTGGAACTTAAAATAGTTAGACATAAACAATGTCTTCTTACATGGATAATTGAAAGAAGATGTATACATGGTTACTCCTCCTAGATTAACTTCTATTTAAAAAATACAAGTTTGTAAATTAAAAATAGGCTTTATATGACCTTAAGCAAGTCAGCAGAGAGATTTGCTAAATTGTCATCTTTTTTGCTTCCTACAAGATATACTTAATTTATGAATGATCATTCTTTATTCATTAATTTTTCTAAAGGATCTTTTACAACATTGTTCGTGTATGTGAATGATATAATTTTGACAAAAAATGATAAAGAAGAGATTGATCGAGTCAAACAAACTTTGAATAAGACATTCAAGATCAAGGTTCTTGGGGATGTAAGATATTTTCTTGTTCTGGAAATAGCAAGAAGTAAAAAAGGAATAATGGTAAATCAAAGAAAATATACATTAGAGTTGTTAACAGATGTAAGTCTTTTAGCCTCCAAACCTGCAGTCACTCCTATTGATAATTTTGTTAAAGTGTTTTCTACTAGAAGTGTATCATTCACATATGTTCAAACCTAACATAACATTTTCTGTTCAACATTTAGTAACTTTCTCAGTTTCTTGTTAAGCCTACAATTGTCTATATTGTAATAATTATAATTCCCAATTATATTAAAGGAACTCCAAGTCTTGGTTTATTTTTCTCTTCCAACACTTATACCCATCTAAAAGTCTTTTGTAATAGTGATAGGGCACATGTAGTGATTTATGACAATTAATGACTGTTTTAGTGTGTATCTTGATAAATCACTTATATCATGGAAAAAAGTAAGGAACAATATCAAAGAGTTCTTGTGAAGCTAAATAAAGGACAATGACCATGAAATTCAATGACTAGTATTTTTTTTTTTTAAGAATTCAAATTCCCTCATGAGCAGTCACTTTTTTTATATTGCAACAATGACTTGATAAAATAGATTGCATTAAATCCAATGTTTCATGAACCATACAAAACACATATAAATAGATTGTCACATTGTTAGGAAATAATTGAAGAAGGATTTCATCTATTTGCTTCTCATTTTCACTACAAAGCAATTGACTGACATTTATATGAAAACCTTAAGTTCTCCATCTTTCAATTTTTCTAAAAATATTTGTTATAAGATGGATCTCATCAATAAGGATATGAATAGGAAGATTCTAAAAGGAAGTTAATATCAATTTTATTATATTATCTTTATGACAAAATTTAATTATTATATATACTTTTATTTTGTCTTTTATAACATAGTCAGTTTGTAATTGTTTTATTCTTAGTTGATTTTGTTCGTATATGTGTGTAGTCTTTGTTAGTTTTTTGTTTTGTTTTCTCTTTCTTTAGCTAAAAGTTACTTGCTAATATATATTCAACTCTTTTGTTTTATAAATAGAAAAATAAAGAGAATCTTTTTTATTCTCATATCTTTTGCATTCCTTTTTTTCTTTTGTTAATTTTCTTTTTCTATATCTCCATTTTATTATATATCCTAATTTCATTTTTATTATTTGAATTTTATAATTTTCTCAAAACAATGAAAAAAATGAAATAAATATTACAAGTCACTCAAAGTATTCTAATTCTTTTAGTACTTAGAGCACAAATTGTTTACTTTGTAACATTGACAATGTATGTGGAAATAAAATCATTTGGTTACAAAAATAAACCTAATATTCTAATTCTAATTCTTTTAATATTTAGAAACGCCAAAGACATCAAGTACCATAATAGAAGAAAGTCTTATAGCTAATAATAAATAAGTTAAAATTTTGATTAAGAGAAATTTTAACTAATTTTTGATATCATATTGATATAATATTAAGAAGTAAAATTTATTTTATTTATATATATATATATATATATATATATATATATATTAAATTAATCTTATCTTTAATAGATAAGATGTATTTAATATTGTTAATTTCTTTTAATATTGTTAATTTCTTTTACTTACCACTTTAAACCTAAATAATCTCCGGTAGGTGAGAGATATCACTATATTACTTCAAGGATCACCGAAGATGAACATGAACGACAAAATGTAGCATAATTTAAATAATCAAAATAATAGACAGCAGTCAAGTTGGCTACCCACACTATCTTCACAAAATGCGGAAGAACTTTTACCTTCTTCTATCGATGAATGTTTTCCTTCTTCTTACGACTATCCATGAATGTTTTCCCTTCTTCTTAGGACTATCCATGAACGTAAATAATAATACGCAAACCTAGGATCTGATACTAAAATCTAGAATTAGATACCAAAACGTATAAAACACCGTCAATTTAATATTTGAAAACAATAAATTTTATTATTTTCTGAACGTGTTCACATAAGAATTGATCCTTTTTTATTATATAATTTAATAATAATATTTTTTTATTTAATATCAAATTGACTCTTAAAATTACAATAAGTAATAAAATTATCTCGTAAAATATGCTAGTAATAACAATAAATGTAATTATATCACTTTTACAAATTTAGGAATTAAATTAATTCTTTTCCATTCTTTTAAAAGATACGTTAACAAGTCTCACATAATAGAAAACTTTGTTGGCTATTTACCTATTTAATATTATATACCTTTTACATTTTGTATATTCATGTCTTAAAGATTAATTTTTAAAAAAAGGGAGCACAACAGATGCTCCAGTGAAAATAATACTTTTTTATTTCTCTTTTCTTTACATGTGATTTATCCGAAGATCTTCAAACCGTGCCCATACAAACAAAATTCTGGCTTGGTCACTACAGTCCGAAGATAAGCCTAGAAATCAAATTAATCACGATGATATATAATAAATAATGAAATGAAAGCTACGCAGTTCTACAATTTGTTGGTACTTCTGTCACTTCCACATGGTGTTTTATCATTCATGAGAAGTGACAAAGTTGTGCAAAGGTAGCTGTCTGTGCAGCTGTGTTACTCTTTTCATTTGATTATTTCGTAGAATACTGTTTTAATGCGATTCCTTCAAGTCTTAACATAGGAAAATTTCCACATACTTCACTTGCAGGATTCAGGATTGCAATTCAAGGGACATTATTAAAATAGTAATTATAGTTATCGTGATATAAAATAAAATATTAGCTGGAATGACAGGTTAAGCTAAATAAATATAACAAATATATAAACCAATGAACTGAAAATAAGAACACAAGAGAATCTAACCAATAAGAAATAAAAGTTAGACAAAAGAAAATATAGAATAACATAAATAAATAAAAAGAATATTAAATGTAGACAAATATTTTACTCTCCAGCATGTGCACCTCCAAATCCTAGAGAAGTCTACCATATACGTAATGCAAGTAAAGTGAGATATTTTACACTACAAAAGATTATTTTATATAGCGTAGGTGAAAAGTACAATACCAAAAATCCACATGTAAGTATAACTAAATGTATAATTAAATATAATAAATCATGTGTACGTGACACAATGATAGAATAGAGTAGGGTAGCTTAAGACTCAAGCAGGTAAATCAACTATTTTAAGTCTTAAGGTTTCAAAAGCTTCAACAAAATTTAATATGTTTTAGGCTTTAAGGCCAAAAAGACCTAAAAAATATTTAATATGCTTTAGGTCTCAAAGCCTCAAAGATTTCAACAAAATTTAATACTCACATATTATTATAAAATAAAATGTATTTTAAAATCTTGAAAATTCATTTATCTTATTTTTATTCTTATTTTAAACAAATTTTTCAAGTATGAATTCTCATTACACTTATTTTTTAAGATTATTCTTCAAGGTGACTTGACCTATACATCTTTTTTTCTTAATCTATTTATATATATATATATATATATATA
>Ga0209489_107705_pt1 | contig 15665 bp, 4 predicted proteins | sample SiratrowhiteBW_FD_187527 | JGI IMG/M metagenome (GOLD analysis project Ga0209489, IMG submission 187527) | Root nodule microbial communities of legume samples collected from California, USA - Siratro white BW (SPAdes) (version 2) | ecosystem: Host-associated > Plants > Roots > Nodule | place: USA... | reverse complement strand
GTTTTAACTACCTTATTTTCCAAAACTGTTTTTAACTGAAGTTAAAACCTTTTTATGGTTTGATTTAAATCATTTAACCCATGTGCTAATGAATTTCTCCTTAGATGTGCATAGGTTCTCTTTCACGGCCAATCATACTCACTCACACTAAGACACAACCTAGAACTCATTTCCACTTGCTTGCTTTGGCTTGCTGGTCATGTCTTGCATGGCTTCATCAAATCCTTTAGTATTGTGAGAATACTAACGAAGTCACTTCTACTTTATACTAGTATATAAGGTCTTGGTTATCTTTTTATCTCCTTCTCATGAACACAAAATATTTTGTAATATTAAGTCATTTATAACTTCTATTTAAAGTACACAATGTTACCTTGATTGAAACAGAAAATATTTTTGAATCTGATTACAAAGAAACTAACACTAGAGAGAATATAAATTTCAAATAAAATTTGTTAACTCTAGGAAATAAAAAAACATTGAACTGAAAGGAAAAAAAAAAGTCAATATAATAAATAAAGAAGATTTGATATTTTATAAAACAAAGATATGATACGAGAATAAATAAAAATTTCATGAATATTTTATATATTTCTGATTGTATAGAATCAACTTCTTATCTATATAATTATAACAATATTTTTTTATATAGAATCAACTCTTTATTTTTATAATTAGAATATCTCTTTTAATGTTAGAACATATAAGTCATATGTCTCAACGTTACTATAAATATAATAGATCATCAATTATCTTAAAGACTTGGTAAATATATGCTATTAAACTATTCATTAGATTAGATAAATCTAGTGGTGATATTTTCAAACACTAATTTTTCTCCTATCAAGTAACATTCCACATGATTATGTGTTGATTTCTCTAGAAAAAGTCATCTACTAGGATTTGACATAGTATATCATACAAAGTTATATATATGTATATAATATTGTATGATGAAAATAAATTTGTATATTCATTTCTATCTTAATAGTATTCAAATTTATTTTACTTTATATATACAACCTCCTTCTTCTTCTTCTTCTTATTATTATTATTATTATTATTATTATTATTATTATTATTATTATAGTATAATAATAATAATAATAATATAACTTTGGTCGAAGAATTTATGTTTTTTTTAAGTTTTATTCATGATGACATGTTTAATAACTATCACTTCGAAATTTCTACCTTATCATATTACTACAAAGAGGAGGGATTAAAATCTTTATAAAATAAAGGAAATAGTCAATGTGACTTCGGTGAAAAATTTTCTTGTTTTATCAATATGAAGACAACCATCACAAGTGGAATTAGAGAACAGGGAAAACATAATGGGTAGAAGCACATCTAGTCTAAATTAAGAAGAGACTTACAACCAAATTGAGGAACATGGGTAGATAAAATGAGACACTCATGAAGGAAGAATATTTATGAACAACAAGATTTTAAAATAAGCACAAAAGAATGATGTAGGACAAAGATAGTTTTATATAAATAGTTAATGTATATAGTATGAAGAAACTCATTCTTTCATGACATATACACAATGACACTGGTAGAAAAGAAAAGTCATTAATGATGTGTTCATGATTATTTATAAATGTTACTCACAAATGAAACAAAAATTGTATTAGGGAAAAAGTAGTTATTATATTTAAACACAATAAATTGTTACATTCTAAAGAGTTCATATTGTTAAATCAATGCATGTTTACTAGCTCTTTTAACATTAGTTAGTAGTTGTTCCTTCATGTGTTAATGTAAGTGTTTTTCACATTTTCTATGTTGATTTGCACTAAGATATTGTAAAGAATTCATCAAACATTTAGATTCACTCTTCGAAAAAATGAACATAGGTCAAATTAATCTCTTTAAATGTTTCTAATTATGTGTTCTAAATTATGATATATGTTATCTTAGATTGAACCAAAAGTTCAATTCATAGAAGATTTCAAAAATATGATTAAAAACTTATTTAAGTCTATTTAATCGATTATGTAAATCTGTTAATCAATTATTCTAAAAGGAAGATAAATATATGAAAAAAAATGTTCTTTATTTTATTCGATTACTTCACTAGTTAATTTATTATTTGCCTCCTTATTTTTTGAAAACATTTAAGAACATGTTGATTGATTGCTAAGTGTGTTAATTGATTATTTTTAGAAGAGAACTAATTATATTATCTATCTATGCTTTAATCCATTATCAAAACAAATAATCGATCACTGATAGTTATGATTGAATGATATATTGTTGTTTTTTTTTCTATTTCTCTATGTTTTTTGAAATTTGGGAAAGTTTGAAATATTATCATCGTGATAGCAAATTTTGTGGTGAAATTCAAAGCTCATATGCATGACATAATTACTAAAATTTGATTGTGTGAAATTATGTGGTTTTGTGAGATTGAGATGACATAGATTGGTAAAATTTTAATTAAATGAATGTGTAATATAAAAAGATAATGAATATGTAAAATTGAGGAATTATTGTCATCCGAAATCGTAGAGTTATGTATAGATAGTTACAAACATGCACTAGGATGTAGAGTCCAAATAATCTTATAAGCCTAGGGGCATGGAGGGTAAGATTGTTGTGGAGTTGGTGTAATGATATGTGAAAAACATTAAGTTAAGATGGTCTATCAATCCTGTTAGCACCAGTGGGCTGCTATGATTATTTGATGAAGCCAACCAAGTGAAGTTCAAGACCCTAAGAGCATATGTGGAATGCATGAAGACTTCATAAAGATTGAAGACTTGGTCTAGAACTTAGGAGTGTGTGTTGTGGGGTAAGCTTGAGGTCTAATTAGTAAAGCATGCAATCTTAATCAATGATAAGCTCCAAATATATTTTCTGAATTAACAAAAGTTTTGAAAAATCATTAAAATCAAAACTTGCGTTTTAAATAACTATTTTAACTAACTGGAGAAAAACAGTCGACTATTTGAGGATTCAATCGACTGAATTTTTAAATGACAGTTATGTTTAAATAGCTGGTGCAAAATTTTTGGAAGAACGAAAAAACGAAAAATCATTTTACACATTTTCTGAGCACGAAAATTTGAGATTCCAAAGAGAGAAAAGAGAGCAAACGCGCCCACGAGTCTTGTGATCAAAGATCAATCAAAGTTTTCATCAAGAACGGTTTTCTTGAACTGCTGCTGGAGCTATCATCTGAGAGACTGTTCTTCGCTGATTTGATCATCAAGATTAAGCCTTCTATACCTTTACTTGGTTCTTTTGTATTTGTTTGTATAGAAGTGCTTGTATTACAGTAACCTTGTTCATACATCATCTGTTTTGACATTTATTCTGAGTTCTTGAATTGCCTGGGTTGGTAATTCTGTTCTGTACAGTGGGCTCTGTACAGGGTGCGACTTGTTGTGGGTTTTAGCAAGGGTGTTCGTGAAACACACAGTGGGTTTCTATGTGGTTTCCAGTTCTGCTGTGGGATCAGCAGTGGTCTACTGTGAGTTTCAGTGAGACGTTTCTGGGTTATACAGTGGGCTCTGTATAACGTTACTTGTTCTGGGTTTCAGCAAGGGAGTTCTTGAAGCACACAGTGGATTCTGTGGTGTTTCTTGGTCTGCTGTAGGGTCAGCAGGGGTTGGCTGCAGAGTGCATTATTGTCTTGCTGTAGGCAAGTGTTGTAAACTGGATCAGGTTGATCAGTTTAGTGAAATCCTTACTGTGTGTGAGAGACTGGACGTAGCCCTGCTGTTGGGTGAACCAGTATAAAAATCTGTTGTGTCCTTATTCTCTCTTGCTCTCTTTCTTTATTGTTCTTGCTGATTGTCTTGAATTTTTCAGAATTAAGTGAATCTTGCTAATTGAATAACTTCATCATTTTCTGAAAGCATTTTCAAAAACAAGCATTTTCTGAAAGCATTTTATATCATTTTGAATGAAATATAGAAAAGGAGAAAATTTTCTAATGGTGGCATCAAGAGCAAGGTTTTTTTGAGACTTTCTTTACAGTAGCAAATGGCAAGTGAAGGATCCTTTGTGCAGTCAACAATCCCTGATTTTGATGGTGGTATGACCATTAGTGTATTTCGATAAAATTTTCCTATGTTCCATGAAGTACTCACATGTAATTGAACATGGTGTGCCTAAAAACAGTGAAGTGCTCATTGATGAACAACAAAAGTAATTGGAGGCAACAAAGTTAAAAGACTATAAATGAGTGCCCTAACAAAATTGGAGGGAACCTACATGGATGAGAATTAATGAAGAGAAAATTAGTCATTTTTCTTTGTTTGTAGATTGTGATCCTACAATTTTTGAGATTACAATCAAAGAAGAAAAATGGAGAAAAGCAATGGATGACGAAATCAATTCCATTAAAATGAATAACACTTATGAGTTATGCCATCTACCTAAAGGTCAAAAACCCATTGGTGTAAAATGAGTTTTCAAAAAAAAGTTAAACAATTATGGTGGTGAGGACGAGTTTAAAGCATGCTTGCTAGCCAAAGGGTACAATCAACAATATGAGGTTTATTATATATAATTATTTTCTCTCGTTGCAAGACATGACACAATTCATTTGTTAGTTGTATCAGTAGCACAAAATTCCTAGTCAATCTTGTAGTTAGATGTCAAATCAACATTTCTACATGGATATTTAGAAAAACATATATTTATTGATCAATCTTCTGAATATGTTAATATTGGACATGAAAATAAAGTTTATCTATTAAAGAAATATCTTTATGGCATAGGCTAAAGCAAGCTCTGAAGGTATAATCGAATTGAGACTATTTTCTAAATATTGGATTTATGAAATGTTTTCGTGAACATACGTTGTTTGTTAATGTGGAAGAAAAACGAAAAACGTTGATAATAAGTATATGTTGATGATCTTCTATTCATTAGAAATTTTGTCGCCATGTTTGACAAATTCAAAAAGTCCGTAATGAATGAATTCAAAATGTTTAATATGAATTTGATGCAGTATTTTTTCGGCATAGAAGTAATTCAATCAATATATGGAAATTTTCTCTTTCAAAAGAATTATATAAGAGAAATTTTGAATAGATTTAATCTTATATGTACCCGAGTTGATTGTGGCACAAATCTACATAATCATTACGGAAATAAGGTAGATAACACATATTTCAAGTAAATTATTATGTAGCTTAATGTATATTATTGCAACTAGGCTAGACATAATGTATTCTGATTTTGATTAGCGACAATATGGAAAATCCTACCAAGTTACATTTATTGACTCCCAAAAGCATCCTTCGCTATTGGTAAGGAACTCATAATTTTGGAATATTTTTACGAAGGGATGAAGATGTGATTTGATTGGATTTACAAAATAAGGATTTTGTAGGTGCTCTAGATGAAAGAAAAAGCACATTTGATTTTATCTTTATGCACAAAACATATAAGATTTCATGGTCTTATATAATGTAAACCATTGTTATTTGTCTAATATTGAAGTTGAGTTTGTTACAACCCAAGTCATATGGTTGAAGAAAATTCTTGCTGAAATACAATTCAAACAAATAAAAGCTAGTACAATTTTTTAAGAGAATAATTTAATAATTAAATTGTCAAAAGATCCATTCTTACATAGCATAAATAAAATTGATGTGATTTTATTTAGTTTTTGTCTTAGGTTCTTGAAGAAGGAAAACAAATAAACAGGAGAAAGTGAGCAATAATTTCACAAAATTAATCTCATTACTGGTACTAAATTTAAAAGTTAAAACGTTACTTATATAAGGATAGTACAAAGCATATATAATATTATATTAAAAACTAAAATAACAATTAGTTTGAGACTTACTATGGGAAAAAAGAAATAATGAAGAATATTACATAGAATTGAAATAATAACACTTAGAAACTTATTTGTCGTTCTTCTTACATAGAATATTTATTTGTTCTCAATTTGAGAGAATAAACAATTACACAAATACATATATTTTAAATGAATAATCAGTGTTTGTGAGGTAAATATTACTATATGCAAAAAATCTTCTTCTATAACTAGTTTTGAGTCAAGTGTAATGCACTTAGCATATTTATTTTTGGAATACAAATCAGACAATAGTCCAAATTCCAAAAGGTTTCTACAAAACATGGAGTAATGAACTAGCCAAATGTGTGATGCTTGAAAATTATTATGGCTATATTTTTCCGGAAGAGATTGATGTGCTTGTTATAAACAACAAAGTCTCTGCTTATTCCAGTAATGGTACAATGCTCCTCCGAGTAATATTTCGCCGTTTATGCACCTCATCAGGGCTCACATTCTACCTACAAACATAACCAATGCATAATAATTAAATTAAGAAAATAAGATATCAAATTTGTTTGTATAACTTTTAATAATCTTTGTATAAATAAAATTCAACTTATGGTGGTGACTACACAATATTCTATTACAAAAACAAATACATTATTTGAGTTTAATAATTACATTAGAATGTGAATATTACAATTTATAACTTCATTGGAATTTGTCAAGACGTCTCAAAGAATTAAAGTTATTTTTAAATTTGACTCATAAATCAAATGAAACTATTAAACTGAATTTGTTGTAACAATATATAAACTAGTAAAGATTATTATTATGATTCATTAGAAAAGAGATATTATATATAATACCTTTGGTACTTTCTTGATTTGATTTGGGAGAATATCATCTACTCTTACAAAAGCATCTTCATCTTCTTCATCTATATCAACATTGTCCATTTTCTAAAGTTCTAAGTATTTAAAAATGGATCACACAACTATCTTTGTTTTTGTTGAAAATGGATGAAAAACTCTTCAAGTCTACGCTATATATAAATATATACTGAGACGGACATGGATAGGATAAGAAGAAGGGATTACTATGAATTAGAAATATTTAATAATGTTTTAAATTGAATAATAAATCATTTCAAAAATAAAAAAAAACAATTAATGTTCATTAAATTAAACTTTAAAAAGAATTAAGAAATAAAACTTAGAGGATATTTTTTATAAAAGAAATTTTTTAATTTTCATGAATAGATGCAATACTTATTGTTCTTTAATTAGAATTTGAAATAAGAAGGTATAAAATTGTTAAGTGGACAAAAAAACATTAAATATATATTCAATGCATTTATTAATATTATCTAATATATTACATATATGCAAGGTAGCATTAATTATATTATCTTAATAAAAAAATATATTTAATAAATATAATAGTTATATTTTTTGATGATTAAATAAGTAAGGTTGCAATATTTTCTTTTTTTAATGGACATTGGTCCACTAGTGTTATCAGATTTTTCCTTAGATTAAGGATCTCTCTAAATTTAAGTAAAGTTTGATCAAGATTGCAAATGCCAAAGATTTAACTTAGGTAGTATTCGAAATATTTGATCTTAGTTTAACCTATTAACCAATTATATCCAACTCATTAATTATATAATTATATTTTATTTTATAATATATATATATATATATATATATATATATATATATATATATTGAAATAACATTTTAAACTTATAAAATATTTTAGAAATATTTTCATATTAGTTAGATTTTCACTACATTTATCAAATAGATTACTTTGAAAATTGTTCATAAAAGTTTTAAGACTTTTGTTAAAATAATTAGTAATTAGTAGATTATTTCTCTAATAAAAGTTGAATACCTTAAAATCTCATGTTAATAAAAGTATAAAAAGTCACTCTTAACTTATACGAGTATTATCTCCTTCTCATATAAAACTGAACTATTTTATAATATTAAGCCATTTATAATTTTTTTTAAGTAAACATTGATTTAAACACAAAATTTGTTTGAATCTAATTACAAAGAAACTAACATTAGATAGAATATAATATTAATCGCTTCTTGTATTAAAGAATAACTTAACATAATGAAGATTTCAAATAAAGTTTGTTAAACTCTAGGAAAGAGAGAAACATTGAACTAGAAAGAAAAAGGAATCAATACACTAAATAAAGAGATTTAATTCCTATAAAAACAAAGATGTGATACAGAAATAAATAAAAATTTCGTAAATATTACATATATAATCTAGATGTTTCTAATCATATAGAATCAACTCCTTATTTATGTAATTATAACAATATTCCTTTTTATATACAATAAACTCCTTATTTCTATAATTATGATACCTCTGTTAAACTTGGAGCATATATGTCATGTGTGAAAGTTACTAAAAATATAATTGATCATAAGTCTTCTTAAAGATTTTTTAAATATGTTTGTAATCTATTCATTAGTTTTTATAATAGTTTTTGTTTGATGATTAAATAAATAATAATAATTTTTTTTAATGGATATTGGTCCACTAGTGTTATCATATTTTTCATTGGATTAAGGATATCTCTAAATGTAAATGTAAGTAAAGTTTAATTAAGATTGTTTATGCCAAAGATTTAACTTAGGTAGTGGCCGAAATATTTGATCTTGATTTAAAATATAACCAATTATATCCAACTCCCTTATTATAATTATAATTTATATATATATATATATATATATATATATATATATATATATATATTAACATGTTAAATTTATAAACATTTTAGAAAAGTTTTCATAATAAACTATTAGTTAGATATTCAATACATTTATCTATTCGTTTATTTTGAAAATCGTTAATAAATATTTTATAAGTCTTTTGTTAAAAAATCAATAACTAATAAATTATTTCTCAGATCAAAGTAGAATACATTACCATGTTCATAAAAATACATAAAGTCAATCCTACTTCATATAGTATATAAAATGAGTCTTGATTATCCTTTTATCTCCTTTTTATATTGAACACAATTATTTTATAATATTAAGTCATTTATATCTTCTTTTTGAACTGCACAATGTTACTTTGATTGAAACTGAAAATTTGTTTGAATCTACAAAGAAACTCACACTAGAGACAATAATATTAATCATCCAACTAGAGAATAACTTTATATAATGAATATTTCAAATAAAATTTGTTAAACTTTAGGAAAGAAAGAAACATTGAAGGGAGAAGAAAAAGGAGTCAATACAAGAAATATAGAAGGTTTAATATTCTCTAAAACAAAGATATGATATGAGAATAAATAAAATTTTCATGAATATTATATATATATATATATATATATATATATATATATATATATAATTTAGATATTTTTGATTGTATAGAATCAACTCCTTATTTTATAATTATAAGAATATTTTTTATATAAAATCAATTCTTTACTTTTGTAATTATAATATCTTTTTTAATGTTAGAGCATATAAGTCATATGTCAAAGTTATTACAAATATAATCCGTCATCAGTCATCTTAAAGACTTGATAAATATATCTATTAAACTATTTATTAGATTTAATAAATCTAGTGGTGATATTTTCAAACACTAATTTTTTTCGTTATGAAGTAACATTCTACCTCATTATGTTTTGATTTATCTAAAAAAACCAAATTAGAAATAATGTATAACTGATTGTGATTTACAAGGATTAGACGTAATATATTATACAAAGCTATATATATGTATATAATATTGTATGATGAAAATAATTGTGTATATTCATTTCCATGTATCTTAATAGTTTGTTCAAAATTATTTTACTTTATATCTACAACTTTTTTATTATTATTATATTATAACTCTGTAGTGGAAGAATTTATGTTTTCTTTTAGATTTTAGTCATGATGACATTTAATAACTATCACTTGAAAAGTTCTACCCTGTCATATTACTACAAAGAGAGAGGTTAAAATCTTCATATAATAAGAGAAATAATCAGTGTGACTCTCGGTGAAAAATTATTATTATTTTATCAATAAGGAGACTACTATCACAAAAGGAATAAGATAATTAAGAAAACATAATATGTAGAAGGACGTTTAGTTTGAATTAAGAAGAAGAGACATATAATCAAACTGAAGATCATGGATAGAGAAAATGAGACGCTCGGAAGAACATTTATGAACAACAAAGTTCCAAAATAAGTCAAAAGAATGATGGAGGACAAAGATAGGTTTATATAAATATTTAATGTGTATATAGTAGGAAGAAATCCATTCTTTCACGACACATGCATAATAACACTCATAGAAAAGAAGAGTCATTAATGTTGAGTTCATCATTACCCACAAAAATTAATATTAAAAGTTTATGATACAATGATTGTTCATAAGTGCTACTTACAAATGGAACAAAAGTTGTATTAGGAAAAAAGTAGTTATTATATTCAAACACAACAAATTGTTACATTCTAAAGAATTCGTACTCTTGAATCAATGCATGTTTTCTGTCTCTTCTAACATTAATTATTCCTTCATGTGTTACTATAAGTGTTTCTTACATTTTTTTTGTTTAGTTAGATTTGTTAAATTCATTTAATCTAAATTAAATAAATGTGTCCAAAATTAATTACATTGTTCATAATTTGCATGTTTCACTTATTTTACAAAACAAAAGTTACACGGTTCAGTTATTTGATAGAAACAGAATTGACACTATACAAAGTTGCAAGGTTCAATTATTTGACAGAAACAAAATTTGCATTGTTTGGTTAACAAAAATTGGAGTTGCATTCATTGAAAATAACAACAAAGCCACTTCTTCGTTGAATCTGAGTTCAATGCAATGAACCGTCAAATTTTTCATTTTAAAAGGAAAGAGTGTTATAGCTTATAGGTTGCTGAGAATTACATTCGCAGGGAGCAATTCACATGGAAAGAATTACATTCACAAAGAGTAATTCACAAGGAAAGTAGTACAATTTCATAGAGAGTGATTCACACAAAAAGCGAAATGATTTCATAGAGTGCAGAAATATACAGAATGGTTCCACAAGAAAGCAATCCAAAAAGCATTACATAAGCAAAAGTAAGAGTAAGAAAGTAATTTTGGAGGCTTCAAGAGGTACGTAAGTATGTATTGATTTAGGGCTTGGCTTCCACTATTGGTTTAGGGCATGGTCTGAGAGCCTTTTCCGAAAGCCTTACTCAAATGCATGTTCGAGAGCCTTTTTCAAAAGCCTTGGCTGAATGTATTGTCTGATAGCCTTTTCTGACAATCATTCGAAAGCAATTGTTGCCATGGGCACGATTCCAAATGCCTCTCTATTACCCTTTTCCTCCATGTACTACTTTGCATGAAAATCCTACATCTAAAAAATAGATAAATCGGAAAACAAAAAGAGAAAACCAAACAAAATCAAGAAAATATAAAAACACAGAATGGAAGAAATAAAGAAGAAAACAAAAATGAAAAATGAAAAGAAGAGAGGAAGGCAATGTTGTCGATGCAAGAGCACGTAGCACTACCAATACGTTGTGAGAACCACCACTCCGCTATAAGTATAACCTAATTCCTGCCATAGCCACGGGTTCCTGGTATATCTCCTTCGTTTGCCATCCAGCTTTCGTTACAACTATTTCCTCATCTTGGCCGCCGTAGCCGATGGCCACATCATCATCATTAAGAATGACAGTTTCATCTCCACACATGACATAACTCAGAACCGAATGCGTTAAACCAAGAACTGAATGAGTATAATCTAGAACCGAATGCCTATAACCTAGAACTGAATGAGTTTAATCCAAAGCTGAATGCCTTTAACCCAAAACCGAATGAGTAGAATCCAAAATCGAATGCGTTTAATACAAAATCAAATAACCTTTACTGAATGCCTTGAAAACCTTTACCGAATTACCTAAACCTAATAGCGAATTACCTAAACCAAAACCGAATTACCTAAGCCAATGCCGAATGACCTGAGTCCAAAACTGAATGACCTAAGCTGAAAGCCTTACTTGAAAGCCTTTATCGAATGTCTTAAGCCTTCACCAATGAACTAACCTAAAACTTAATGCATTGCCTAAATGCATTAGCCGAATGCATTATCTAAATGATCTAACCCAAAACCAAATGCATTTTTCAAAAGCGTTAGCCGAATGCATGGTTGAGAGCCTTTTTTGAAAGCCTTACTCAAATGCATGGCCCGAGAGCCTTTTTTCCGAAAGCCTTAACCGAATGCATTGTCCGATAGCCTTTTCCGAAAGCCTTAGCCAAATGCATGGTCCAACAACCTTTTGTGAAAGCTTTTTCCAAAAGCCTTTTCCGAATGATATTTCCGAAAGCCATCTCGGATTACCTTTGGTCGAATTCCTTTTCTCAATTGTTGTCTTAAAATTCTATATCTATGGATTTTTTAATATTTATTTTTGTTAAAGAATCTAAAAAAATTCACAAAAATATAAAAAATACAAAATTTTCAAAAAATTTAAAAATATTAAACACCAAATAAACAATTTTCTTCTAAAACTAGGTGAGCCCCCGTTTCCCAACATGGATGGAAATATGTAGGAGTAAGGTCCATCCTTGTCAGTTCTCCTTTATTTAATTTTTTTGTTTTTTTACTTGCATTTTTATTTCTATTTTGAGAATAAAATAAACATTTTATAAAACCGCAGTAATTTTACTCATTTAAATAAAGGTATTGTCTTAAAACATTATGAAAATACTAATACCTTCTCTATTCATAACCGATTCATAAATCCAATTTCAAATTTGCTAACCATATTTTTTATTTTTATTTTTTATAGTTTTCATAATAAACTATGACAATAATTCTATCTCTATTTATTTTCAAAATTCATATTTTTTTTTTCTTTTAGATTGTCGTCCTACAAACCCGATTGCAACAAATCTGTATCAGGACCTTCATTTGAAACTATTCGTATTAAACTTATGATTGTGAAAAATCCAATCTTTTTAAGAGAAGATGTATGTGAATATATCAATGGCCTGATCGTTTAGTAATTGTGTGCATATATTTACTATTCTGTTTTAGTAATAATAACAAAAACATTCTTTCTTCTTTATTTCTTTTTCTTTGTTTCCCTTCTCTCTGTCTAACATTAAATACTTTTCTTTTTTAAGGTTTTATATTTCACTAAGGAGGATGAAGCTTTGTCTATAATAACTATACATATTAATATATGGAATGGGGTTTTGTCTGATTGAATTTTCTGAAGTAGAATAAACCATATTTATATGATACAACTTTATTAAAATGATGTGTCACAAAAAACATGTCATAGAATATTTTATATAAACTAATAAAAACTAGCAAATAAATAACAAAATTAACAATTTATAAAATCAACCTTGTTATTCGTTTTCTTTTACTTGAAAGATACAGCAAAACTTTATTTTACAAATTATTATTAGAAGTATAATTCAGAAAAAAATCTATCTCTCCCGTTATTTAGTTTTTGTCTTAAGTTGTTTTACACAAGAAGAAAAAAACTAATAAACAGGTGAAAGTGAACAATAATTCCACAAAATTAATCTTATTACTGCTAATAAATTTAAAATTTAAAATGGTATATAAAGATACAAGTAGAAAACATATATAATATTATATTGAAAAATAAAATAACAATTAGTTTGAGACTTATTTGTTCGTACATGATCATTACTGTGGGATAAAAGAATTATAAATAATATTACATAGAATTGAAATAATACTTAGCAACTTGTTTGTCGTTCTTCTTACATAGAATATTTATTTGTTGTCAATTTGAGAGAATAATGTATCTAACAGATTTATTTCTGGAATACAAATGAGACAATCGTGGAAATTCCTAAAGGTTTCTACAGCACATGGAGTAATGAACTGGGCAAATCAGTGATGCTTGAGAATGAGTATATTTTTCCAGAGGACATTGAAGACTTTCTAGAATCCAATGCTCCTCGTTCGGATACTCCCCGGCAAGTGCACCTCATCTGCCGTCTCATTCTGCCTACACACATAACCAATTTACAGCATAATTATTAAAACTAATTGACATGCTTTACGACAATAATCATAGTTTTCATGTAATTTTAAGAAAATATTATGAAACTATTAAACCTGACTCAAATGAAATTAAACTATTGAACTAAATTTACTGTAACGATATTCAAGCTAGTAAAGATTACTATTAGGATTAATTAGAAAAGAGATATTATATATAATACCTTTGGTAATTCCTTGATTTGATTTAGAGTAATATCATCTACTCTCACAAAAGCATCTTCATCTTCTTCATCTATATCAACGTCCTCCATTTCTTAAAATTCTAAATCTTCAAAGATAGTTCATAGGACTATCTTTGCTTTCAGTGAAAAATGAATAGAAAACTCTTCAAGTTTAAGCTATATATAGTTGTATAATGAGATGGATATGAAAAGACAAGAAGAAGGAATTATTATGAACTAAAGATATTTAATTATGTTTTTAATTGAATAATTAATTATTTTAAAAATTAAAAAAAGCAATTAATGTTTAATAAATTAAATCTTTAAAAAGAATTAAGAAATAAAACTTAGAGGATATTTTTTATAAAAGAAATTTTTTAATTTTCATGAATTCCAATATGACAATATTTATTTATCGTGTTTACTTATTATTCTAAAAAATAACATTTCAAGAAAGATCGAGTATGTCTTTTTACTGATTTTTTTATTAACTTTCTTATTTCTTGTAATTTATATTATATATTATTTTTATTTTTTATTTGTTTAATAATCTTATATTATTTAAGAATGGAGAACAAGGTTAATTCAAATATATATTTCTTTTTTAACCGAGAGAGATTTTTTTTAAAAATAAAATTGTAATATAGTTTAAGTACTAAAGTCAATAATTCATTAGTCATCCATTCAGAAACATGAAGAATGAAGAATGTTTGTTTTCTTAAATCTACTGTCACATTATTTAAAAGTTGAAGTCATAGATAATTCTAATACATTTCTTTTTCCTCAACCCTTTATGTGGTCCTTTTAAGACAGAATCATGATCTCAAACAATACCTTATATATTATAATTAACTGTAGTGATATATACAATTGTTAAGTAGACCTAACATAGCATTCAATATAAATTAAATGCATTTATTAATATTATCTAATATATTAAATATATATACTGGTAACACTAATTATATTATCTTAATAAAACATTAAATATAATTAAATGCATTTATTAATATTATCTAATAAATTAAATATATGCACTGGATAACATTAACTATATTATCTTAATAAAGCATTCAATATAAATTAAATGCATTTATTAATATTATCTAATATATTAAATTTGTACGCCGGGTAACATTAATTACATTATCTCAGTAAAGCATTAAATATAAATTAAATGCATTTATTAATATTATCTAATAAATTAAATATATGCACTGGGTAACATTAATTATATTATCTTAATAAAGCATTAAATATAAATTAAATGCATTTATTAATATTATCTAATATATTAAATATATGCACTGGGTAATAAAAATTATATTTAATAAATATAATAGTTTTATTTTTTGATGATTAAATAAATAAGTGCGTAATAATTTTTTTTCAATGAATACTGGTCCACTAGTGTTATCATATTTTTCATTGGATTAAGGATCTCTCTAAATGTAGATATAAGTAAAGTTTAATTGTTTATGCAAGATATTTAACGTAGGTAGTGTCCGAAATATTTAATAGTGATTTAAAATATAACCAATTATATCCAACCCCCATATTATAATTTTAATTTATTTTATAATATATATATATATATATATATATATATATATATATATATATATATATATATTAATATTTT
>Ga0209489_107701_pt1 | contig 15673 bp, 6 predicted proteins | sample SiratrowhiteBW_FD_187527 | JGI IMG/M metagenome (GOLD analysis project Ga0209489, IMG submission 187527) | Root nodule microbial communities of legume samples collected from California, USA - Siratro white BW (SPAdes) (version 2) | ecosystem: Host-associated > Plants > Roots > Nodule | place: USA... | reverse complement strand
ATATATGGCTATAGTTTACATAAAGCCTACAACTATTACACCAAACATAAAACATTATAATGCATAATGTTGTAACAAAGTGCACAACCATTAACTGCACTTAATAAATAATTTATCAATATTAAAATTAATATAAAATTTAATAGCATTTATTAAATTAAAACTACATTTATTGAACCATTAACTGCACCTAGACTTTTATTTTAACTTTTGTGGTTTCAAATTGTCGGTTGCATTTATTTTTTGTAGGTGTTATATGGCCCCTCTTGTTGACTATTTTTGGCCATACACGTAAGCATCCAGGATTCCACATGATATGGTAATGGTTTTGTATTGTTACATTTATTGTGATAAGCTGATATATCTTCAATTAAAAGTATGCCCTTATATCAATATTTGAGGAAAATTAAGTTACTGCATATTATATATCTTCATGCATATTATATATCTTCAGTAAAAGGAAAGGTATGGAAAATGATATTGTCCTTATGGCACTGTTTAAGAAAAATTAAATTACTAGATTTCCATTTATTTTATTTTTAAAATGCGTGATAATTAGACGTAATAAGTAAAATATAAAAGGTATGTGCTGTGAAGTAATAAGATGGCAATAGTATGGGTGGTATGTGTTTCTTCCTCTCATCCTTATTTTTAATTAAAAATGAAGTTCTTTTAAATTAATAAAATAATTAAAATTATAATATTTTTATCTAAAATTTATTTTTTGAGTTTTTTATGATGTAAAATTATCTATTAAATTATATAATTAATTTTATTTAAAATATCTTTTTCAATAGACAATAAAGTTAATCCGTTTAATCTCTGTTGAGACATTGTTGATCTTAAATAAGATTTTATTAATTTAAGTTTTGAAAAAACTCCTTTCAGTTGAAACAAGTGATACTAGAATTGTTAACATTATTCTATATGCTATATATGCATTTGAAAAAGAATTTATTCTTTTTATATAATTAAGAACGTCAATTGGTTTATCATTTTTGAATCTTATAATCTCTTTTAAGATATTTAAATTTGAAAATAAATCTAAGCCATTAAGATCCAATGACTTTAAGCATTTTTCTTTCAAATATTTTCAAGATTTAAACATTTTTTTTTTCAAAAGTATACAATCCAATGACTTTAATTTTTTGATACTAAATAAAAAGCAAAAAATATCTTCATATGTTTTAAATTGTTCAAATCTATTTTGCAGTATGGTAATTGCTTTATCTATAATAAATAAAAAATAAAAAATTCTAAATAGCTCTCGAGGTGATTTCATAATTTCATTCTCAATATTTTCATCAAATTTTTTTTTTCTACCACTAATTTGTTTTTCACGAAACTTAGGCTCTACGTCCATTTCAAGGTAGATGAAGTTATCAAAGTTGCCACCATCCATCAAAATACAAATATCCTTGCCATTTACTTTTTCGGTGAAATGGATGGAACGACGAGTAGTACCTCTATGAGTGTATTATAAGATAAATGCAATGGTTCTTCGGAAAGTGTTCAGGTTCAGGCTTAGTTGGTGTGGCTTCGTTGTATGGAGAAGATGGTTCTGATTCAAGAGGTAATTCTTCAATGGATTGAATAATGTAGTGTTTGGCTTTACATTTATGTGTAGAGGTGTATTTTTCATCACATGTAAAACAAAGTCCATTGACGCGACGAAATTTGATTTCAGTTGGCGACAACTTCCGTAAGGTATCTGATTTAGGTGGGGTTGGTAACAGTGCTAGTGGATGTGGTATATGAATAGGTTTGGGATTAAGTGGGGGTGGTGTTCTATTTTAATGTGGTGGAAAGAAACTCAGTTTCCAATGTTGTTGTACTGGTGGCATAAATTTATCTTCAAACAATTTGGCTAGAAAAACTGCTTGCATAAGGGAAAGCTAGGGAACAGGATTTCACCTCCCTTTTGAGTTCGGGATGCAGTCCACCCACAAAGCAATCCAACAACAAAGTGCCATCCATGCCATAAGTTCTAGCTACTAATTCATTAAATGTATCGAAGTAACTTTTCTACTCATGAGTTTTGTTTCAATTTAAGAAGCTCTTTACAGTGATTTTCGAATTGAGATGGACCAAAATGCATTTGAAGAGCGGTAGAAATATCAAGCCACGCACTCATCAAATTTGTTTTCTCATAAATCTGAAACCAAGCCAATACGCGTCTTTCTAGGCTCACTGCTATGAGATCGAGTGTTTGGTCCTCTAAAATATTATAAAAGCTAAAAAGACATTTAGCCCTATATATCCATTGTGTTACATCCTCTTCTCCAGAGAATTATGGAAAGTCGACCTTCATATATCGCATAGGAGAAAAAATGGTTTGTAATGGAGGTCGTTCTGAGAGACTTCTTTGTTTTGAGCCAATTGGACATGTAAGGAAGCTAAGGTTTGAGTAATAGTAGTTAATTGCTCCTGTAGTATCCCATATTATTCTGTCAATCTCGTAATCACGACTTACATTGTTTGCATTCTAGTGTTGTCAGCCATAATAACTCAACGAGAGCACCAAATGATATAATGCAAACAGGACAATAGTATAGTAAGTATATTAAGTAAAGAAATGGTAGTTTTTTCTAAGTGTGTGAAAAAAAAGAAAACTCAAGTGATGTAGGAATTAAAATAGGAGCAACAAAGCAATTTTCTGAGCTCACGTGCAATAGATACCAAGAAAGGTTCAAGGAGATTGAGTAAAGAAGAAAATTTGATAGAGAGATTCACAAAGAGAGAAAAGGACTCACCATCCATAACCTCCCCTATGTGATACTACTCTCATAATTACCCCATTAGCTTGTCATCCTTTTTTTTTTTTTTGTTACTTGCATCATGCACCTATTGATTCTAGAGGCATTCATGTTTTAGAAAATCTTTTTAAATTGAAAGTTTCCTAATACGATATGTGTTCACACGTTCAAAGTAATTAATTCCATATATTAGACAATCAAATTGAATTGATTATATGCGGAAAATTTAAGGAAACAAAGTACGAGTACGTTGATTACTGCATTGCTTGGTTCTATCAAAAAGTTCAGAAATCAATGATTGTTTTTAATAAAAAGTTTATTTTATTTGATCAAACAAAATGAATCTCCCGTGAATTGTTTTCAAATGTTATAGGAATTTTGATGAGGATGTCATTCAATGATTAATTGTTTTATTTGTTTAAGGTGATTTATTTTTACGGAAGATCTAATAAGTTATTTTTGAATTAGTATCAAGATATTTTGATCACATCACCTTCATTTCCAAATTATTCATTTTAAAATTTTATAAAAAACTATAAATAAATTTTTCTTACTTGTAATGTATATCTGAAATGTATATCTTCAAAGCAAATTCTCAAATCTAAACAATAAAACTAATCAAATTCTAGAGATTTAGAGAAAATATACAAACATAACATAATTGTTTATTATATGCTTAACTAAGCTGTAATGGTTAAAACAGATAGTTTAATATAAAATATTAAAAAGGAATAGCAAAACTAAAATAAAACCCAATTGTTAACAAAAGGAGAAATAGAAAAATTGTGAAAACCTCTCTTATTTGACAAGATCACCAAATGAGAAAAGTGAGACAAGTCATGGATCAAAGAATAAAGGACTTGCTTGACAAGATCACAACATATATGGCTAAAATGAGGTAAGACATATGGTGAAATTGAAGAGAATGAGGGTTCATGCTTTGGCTGTTTCTGGGGGGGGGGGGTAACCTAAAGTTGGAAAACACCTATATTCTAATGTTTTGAGAGATGCACATGGAGATGGGTGAATCGTGATTCATGAAATACAATCTTATAATCATTCCGTGTACGTTTATAATGCTATTTGACTTCAATTTTTTTAATTTTAATTGAGAAATATGTGTTAGTATTTTTTTGTCAAATTGCTACATTATTATTTATTTTATTTCATAAACGAATTTAATTATCTATGCTTACGAATATGGCGTGTTGGCCTCGTATTTATACAAGAATTATTTAAGGCTCTAAATACACTCCCTCATGTGTCGTGTGTAGAATGTATTGGGTCATGTTCACATGCTCATTGTTTAGGAATTTTTATGACATCCGATGAAGTTTTTGAATTATTTCTCTCCCTCTTTCTTAAGCAATATTTTTCTATAAAAGTAACAAAACACGGAAAAAGCAAGATAATATTAAATATTACATTCGGAGTGATAAAAATTATAAATGAAAATAGAAATTATAATTACTTCTAAAAAAATTGTACTAAATGACATTTATATCTCCTTTAATTTTAAAACAGATATCTTTTTTATGTTTTTATAAAAAAAAATTCACACGTTTTTATATTTTTTAAATGAATATTCATCTTGTTCATGTTTTTAAAGTATACCATCTTTATGTTTTTAAAGGTGACACGACCTAGTTATTTTAGTTATCAAAATAATACTTTTTTATATTCTAAAATTTTAATTTTCGTATTGTTTTCAAATTTTGATTAATATGATATTTTTAAATATAAAAATGCTTGTGTCATTTTATTAAAAATTTAAAGAAAAGAGTATTAATTATTAAAAACATAATTTAGACCTCATAGTTAAATTAGTTGGGAGGAGTAGGTAAATTTCGTTCTATATAAGAGGGACATGTGGAAATACGTATTCTTCACCGTCCTCATCCTTCTTCTCTCCACTTCTTCCTTCTATTGTTTCTTTCTTCAGCATCATGACACTTGTTGGTAAAATCAGCATTGAAGTTGGGGTTCATTCAACTGCTGCAAAGTGGTTCAACCTCATCTCAACCCAACTCCATCAGGTTCAACACCTTTCTGAGAGGGTTCATGCAACCAATCTGCACCATGGTGAAGACTGGCATCACAATGAGTCCGTCAAGCACTGGACTTATGTCATAGGTAATTAAACTTCTAATAACTCTTACGTAGATTATTTTGTTCCTGAATTTTAATATACTTTTTATACTTATGTAATTCTCTTATATATATATATATATATATAAAGAAAAAAGCTATTTAGAGATAATTTTTAGCTATCAGATAACATGATTTTTATTTGTGACTAAAATAATCCTTAAATTAGGTTTTTGTCGTTAAATAACTACAAAATAAAAATAATGATTGAATTTAGTAATCGATTAAGTTAAGATAATTGGTATCTAATATTAACTACGAAGATTTTAGTCATTTATATTATTAGATTCTAAATTGGTATCTAATTAAGTTACAGACTAATTTAGAATCTAATGATATAATTGACTAAAATCTTAATAGCTAATATTAGATACCAATTATTTTGACTTAACTGGTCATTAAATTCGATCATTACTTTTATTTATAATTATTTAACAACCAAAACCAAATTTAGTAATTATTTTGGTCACAATTAGAAACTATTTTATTTGATAATTAAAAGTTGATCTCTAAATAATTTTTATTCATAAAAGATGAATTTGTACTTAATTTCAAAAAATTAAATGATAAGATAATATTTATATATGATATATTTGATAACATAGAATCTCAAAGTCATCTTTGTCATATCAAGGAAGAATTGAACATCCTGAATATTAATGGATGATCCAAAACAATGGATTGATAGTAAATAATAAAATTTTTAACAATAATTATTGACATACACTGTAATATTATTTTAGAATGTGAGTTTAAAATTGACTAACAAGATGTGAATTCTATTTGTATCTACGAGCATAAAATACTTTCAGAGTAAAGTAAGATTCTATAGTTCTTTAAGACATGGACTAAAGCTAAAAGATGCACGCAATATTTATTTCTTATAGAAAATAAACTATATATATGAGCAAGAGATCTAAGTTACAACTGAAAAAAAATGTTATATATAAATGAATTCTTTTCTTATTTATAATTCTTATACAATGATCATTTATGCTGGTCTTGATTGCTTGTGAAAGAACAGATGGTAAGGTTACAACATGTCTTGAGAGTATTGAATCCGTTGATAAAGAGAACAAAACAATCACATACAAATTCTTCGGTGAAGACGTTGACCCCAATTTTAAGGTGTTTAAGCTCATATTTCAAGCAATTGATAAGGAGCAAGGTGGTGCTATTACAAAGTGGACCATTGAATATGAGAGGGTTAGTGAGGAAGTTGATCCTCCATATGGCTACATGGAGTTTTATCACAAATGCACCATTGATATGGATGCTCATCTTGTGAAGGCATAGCTGAAAGAAGGAAGTAAAAGAATAAATAATGAACTCACTTGTCCTTAAAATAATGGTTTTGATGTTGGAGGAGAAGTGCTCTTATCATGTAGGTATTTTGTCTGAATGAAATAAATTTGGATATAGATATTAGTGGTTTGAAGTGTGTTGTGCTGATGCATATACATGAATGTTTATGCTTTTGTAAATGTATAATTTAAAATAATGATATTTAAATACTTTTATTGTCTCTGATTTCCTTTTGATTAGGTTTAAATTATCAAATCTTCACCAACACGTAGAAACGCATTAACGAGGTGCTTAGGAATTTAATGTATGCACCAACATTCCAATAGAAACAAGAATATAATACTTAGAGTAGATAAAATAGTTTACCAATTCATCATTGATTATATCTTTTATAACATTTATAAAGAATTGAATTCAGGACCTACCTGTAGAAAGAAACATTTTACCACTACAAATTATATAATCATATTACGATTATTATTATTATCATTATATTTATAATAATAATTATTAAAATTATTATTTTTATTATTATAATTTTTAAAATTATTATTATTATATAGATAAAATAAATACGAATATCAAATTTAAAGAAAATATTATTAGTTGAGTTTCAGCTAGTAAAGTTAGATTAAACAAATAGTGTTTGGGAATATGATACAGAACAAAATTCAGAAAAATTTTGTTCTAGGAAAAAAATAAAATTTTACAAAAGGAAATAGTCTCGATCAAATTATTTTAATTTAATATATTTAAACAATTTTAGAAAATTTCAGCCAAATTAAATTAATAAAAGCTGAATTGAATTTTATTTACTGTTATTGAATGTGATTTATAAATATCCTTATCTAAACCTACTTCTTTGTTGGGGCAATTACTCCAAGAGGACCCCATTCAATTATTTTATGTTTCTTAAAAATAAATTATTTGATTTCATATTAAGATTTTAAAATGATAGATCAATAATAAACACAAAACATACAAAGTAAAAATGGAAATTATAAATTACATAACCTAACTGTCAATTCTTTTCTCTTCCAAACTAATTCAAATAAGTTTTCAGCATAAAAAATTATCTTCCTTTTCTAAGGTCACTGAAAAAGATCCCAATTAAATAAGTTTTGAGGAGTTAGGTGAATTATGTTACTATATAAATGGTCGCATTATTGTTCACCATCCTCATCCTTTTTCTCTCCACTTCTTCCTTCTATTGCTTCTTTCTTCAGCATCATGACACTTGCTGGTAAAATCAGCATTGAAGTTGGGGTTCATGCAACTGCTGCAAAGTGGTTCAACCTCATCTCAACCCAACTCCATCAGGTTCAACACCTTTCTGAGAGGGTTCATGCAACCAAGCTGCACCATGGTGAAGACTGGCATCACAATGAGTCCATCAAGCACTGGACTTATGTCATAGGTAATTAAACTTCTAATAACTCTATGTACATTATTTTCTCCCTGAATTTAATATACTTTTATGCTTTTGTGATTCCCACGAATCTTTACTTCTTATATTTTAATATATATATATAATATGATAAGGTAATACTTATGTATGATGTATTAATTTTTTTTATTAGCAAAAGAATATATAGAATAAAAAAAACATAATAGAGTTCTTCAATCTTTTTAAAAAAAGTTTAAATACGGATCATAATAAAAAGACAAACTTAAGCTATAAAAAAACATCCCTAACCCAAATACAGCAATGTTAAGTGCTAAAGTTTCAGGTAGAAAATGATAACTCCCACATTCAGTACTCTGACGAATCGACCAAAAACAATGGATCCAATGCACTCAAAATTACACTTTTCTTATGATATTCTTTTCTTAGGTAATGTACTCGCTTTCCAAAAAATCATCTTTCTCAAGAAAGAATTGAACATCCTGAATATTAATGCATAATCCAAAATAATGAATTGATAGTAAATAATAAAAATTTTAACAATAATTATTAAAATACACTTTAATATTATTTTAGAATGTGAGTTTAAAATTGACTAACAAGGTGATTTCTATTTGCACCTACAACCATAAAATACTTTCAGAGTAAAGTGAGATTCTGTGAGTTTTTTGAGACATGGACTAAAGCTAAAATATGCACAAAAGATTTATTTCTTAATATATATATATATATATATATATATTATTTAGGGTTTAGAATTTAAGATTCAGATATTTAAATTATTTGAAAAAAATGTTATATGTAAATGAATTCTTTTCTTATTTATAAATCGTATATAATGATTGTTTATGTTGATCTTGATGGTTTCTAAAAGAACAGATGGAAAGGTTACAACATGTCTTGAGAGTATTGAATCGGTTGATAAAGAGAACAAAACAATCACATACAAATTATTCGGTGAAGACATCGACCACAGGTTTAAGGTGTTTAAGCTCATATTTCAAGCAATTGATTAGGAGCAAGGTGGTGCTATTATAAAGTGGACCTTTGAATATGAGAGGGTTAATGACGAAGTTGATCCTCCATATGGCTACGTCGAGTATTTTCACAAATGCACTAGAGATATGGATGCTCATCTTGTGAAGGCATAACTCAAAGAAGGAAAGTAAAAGAATAAAGTAATGGACTCGTTTGCCCTTAAAATAATGGATCTGATGTTGGAGAGAAGTGTTCTTATCATGTAGGTCTTTTGTCTGAATGACATAAATTTGGATATAGATGAATGTTTATGCTTTGTAAATGATGCATATAAATGAACGTTTATGCTTTGTAAAATATATAGCAGATTCTATCTGCATTTTAAATGTGTATTTTTTTAAAAAATATATATATATCTAAATCCTTATTATTGTCTCTAATTTCTTTTAATTAGGTTTGAATTGTCAAATCTTCATCAACACTTTTTTTTAACTGCGAAAAATATAATTAATAAAAATACTTTAAATTAAAAAATAAAATTAATGAAAACATTTAGAGTACTTTAATCTTAATATAAACAATTATTCTATAAACTCTATTCTTATTAATATTGTGCTTCCATTGATACTATAACTACTAGATTAGCACAAAATACATGCATCAAAATATCCCCTCAGCCGAACTCCACAGCCAAAAAGTTCTATAACCGACTTTCTAAGACCCATTTTTGGATGATCGAACTCCGTAACCGCACTCTCCAAAATCAACTGAACTCCATAACCATTGTGCAGATGGCCGAGTAAAAATGCCTTAACGAGGTGTTTAGGAATTTAATGCATTCACCTATACTTTCCAATAGAAACAATAATATAATACTTAAAGTAGAATAAAATAGTTGACCAACTCTATCACTGATTGTATGTTTTATAGTAAGTTTTTTTACAGCAATTAATGTGCTTAGTAAGTTATTCTGCAATACCTTTTTATGTGTGTACTTAGGACGAAAGCATATAGATTCAGAAACAAATGTAAATATTTTTATTTGAGTTTAACCAGAATGTACTACCAATTTATATTTTATTATCAATCATTGAGAATAAGTATTCGATAAGTCAGCCGACCAAAACATAAGACAAAAGTTGTAATACATTTGTTGTCAAAGAGTCAAGAAAGTAAGGAAAAGTGATATATTTCGATTTCTTAAAAGTGATGTGGATGCATGTTTCACACTCGTGATCGATCTGTATAAAAAAAATAGTAATTTAGAAAAATAAGTTAAGGATACTATAATTGAGTAAGTTATGAATATATTGAATTAAGTGTATATTATTAAATTATATTCAATAGTTATAGCACTATTCGTTAATGTTAATTGTAACTTAATCTATTTGACAACTCCTGAAAACATGTAGGGATAGTTTCATCACTCACAGGGCTTTTTGCGATGCCTTATAGCAGAAGAAACAGCTAGGGTTTGTGAGATTTCTCGGTATTAAGAAACACCTAGGTGCGCAATCCAGGTTAGTAACGCCACCTTTGTCAAATTCTATTACCCATGGTAATATTAATAACTACAATAGAAGATTTTGGGAAAGGAAAATGATATTTTGACACTGTATTTTTTTTTACTTCCGTTTGACACACCGACGTGGCATGTACTGTCCCGCGTGATAATGAAAGAGAAAACGCAGTTTTTTTTGGCATTCCATCCCCGAGACACATGTGTGTTCCAAAATTACAAACAGTGAACCACTTATTTGAACTGAGCTAACCACTTAGTGTTTTCAGCCCTCAGACACGTGTGTGTTCCAAAACTACACACAACAAACCACTTATTTGAACTGAGCTAACCACTTAGACCTTCCATTCCTAAGACACATGTGTGTGTTTCAAAACTACACACAGCGAACCTCTTAGGTAAACTGAGCTAACCACTTAGACATTCCACCCCTGAGACACATGTGTGTTCTAAAATTACACACAGCGAACCACTTATTTGAACTGAGCTAACCACTTAGTGTTTTCACCCCTTAGACACGTGTGTGTTCCAAAACTACACACAACGAACCACTTATTTGAACTGAGCTAACCACTTAGACATTCCACCCCTGAGACACATGTGTGTGTTCCAAAATTACACATAGCGAACCACTTATTTGAACTGAGCTAACCACTTAGACATTCCAACCCTGAGACACATGTGTGTGTTCCAAAATTACACACAGCGAACCACTTATTTGAATTGAGCTAACCACTTAGTGTTTTCACCCCTCAGACACGTGTGTGTTCCAAAACTACACACAGCGAACCACTTATTTGAACTGAGCTAACCACTTAGACCTTCCACTCCTGAGACACATGTGTGTGTTCCAAAACTACACACAGCGAACCACTTAGGTGAACTGAGCTAACCACTTAGACCTACCACCCTTGAGACACATGTGTGTGTTCCAAAATTACACACAGGGAACCACTTATTTGAACTGAGCTGACCACTTAGACATTCCACCCCTGAGACACATGTGTTCCAAAACAACTGCGTTTTCTCTTTCATTGTTATGCGGGACAGCACATGCCACGTTGGAGTGTCAAACAGAAGTAAGAGAAAATGTGGTGTCAAAGTATCATTTTCCTTTGGGAAAACGAGGTTGAACAACTGAGATTCTGGGAAATAGCAAAGGATTTAGGCATACCAACGAGGATAGGATGGAAGAGAGAGATAAGTAGCTACATTCGAAAGGTAGTGGCAAGGAAAACGGTTTTAAATGAATCTCATGAGGATTAATATTAGGGCGTTAGAGGGAGGTAAAATGGAAATATTTGTTGTAAAGAGGGTTGAAAAATTAATAAACTAACTTCCGGAGGCGTGATAAAATATCACTGTCCTTAAGAAAGTTTGCTAAAAATACCCAAAATATCTAAAGAAAGAATAAAGAAAGAATAAAGAAAGAGAAGAGAGAAAATGAAGAAGAAAAATGAGAAGTAGAAGAACTCTTGGTGTTGTGTGATTTTCGGAGTAAAGGGAGACTCTATTTATAGAGGAAAGGTGAGGAGTGAAACGGAGTGGGAGAAAACAACTTTGCACAATTTTTGAAAGATATTTCTTCCAACGTTCAATTTGTTGTAGGCAACGTTCAATTTGCTAACTTCCACGTATCCATATTCTGGAAGATGCACCTCCCGCAAGAATCTCCACAAAATCGGGACTGTTAGGTTCCGTGATTTCCCCTTCTCGAACGTTTCGCAATACCCTATTTTTCTTCTATTTTACAACAATATTTACATGGATTGATATCGAAAGAAAAGTTTGTAAACTTGTGTGTGCACGAAACTAAGAAAACAACCCTCTGTCAAGCAAAGTGTTACTTTCTATAGGGATGTAACAAAATAAGTTGGTTGCATAGAGACGTTGATAAAGAAGGTGGTGGAGTATTAAGTATGTACAATAACAAGGCCTTTAATTGTATTAGAAGTGAAGAGGTAAAGGATTTGTCTTGATAATAGGTGAGTATAAGTGTGGGGGAGGAGATAATGTGTCTACGGCACTAATGAACGTTTACGCACTTGCACTAACAATGACAAGTATATCATATGCGACAAAATTGTTGATATCAATTTAAGGGATGACTACCTACTATGGTGTGTGGTGGGGATTTCAACGCATTAAGATATCCTTGTGAAAGAAAGGGGTTGGATAGTGGCACAAACTATAGGATAGAGATGGAGAAGTTTAATGATTTCATTGAAAAATGTCAACTGCTTGATATTCCAGCAGTAAGCAAAAAATATACATGGTATAAACCACTACTAGGAGCAAGCTAGATATAATTCTAGGGTCAGAATCTTGGATGTTAGAGTGGCTGGGTTCTGTATAATTTATTCACAATAGACAACTGGTCTTACAAGAGTGGTATTAGTTCCAAGAGTTCACTAATTTTGCAGAAGTCAATATAGGTTTTGCTTGTTTGTGAAGCAGATGTAGGCTGGGTCAGAATTTAGGAAATTATATATGCTCTTTGGAGCAGGATGTTGAGGAACAAGAATGGAACGTAATCTCCTTTCATGGTGTACAACAACCAAAAACATAACCAGAGTATGTTAGTTGTACACAGTTAGATGTAGTTTTTGAAGTCTACTAAATTGGGAATTCCTGCTACTTCCACCACACTGGCTTTGGTCACTTTCATTTTAGTCACTGCTATTTTTACATGATATAAAAAAACAAGATAATATAATCTACCAATCTCCTTAATAACAATTATATTATTGAGATTAAAACTATTAATTTCATTTTTCAACGTTAAAAAAACAAGATAATATAATCTACAAATCTCCTTAATAACAATTATCTTATTGAGATTAAATATGGATTACTAGTCAATTTTTCGTATTAACAGTTATTCAACTTTTCTAAAATTTTTGTGAATACTGAAGGAAATTTGCTTTTGTAAAGGTGCTTCAATCAATATATTATTAGATTTGAAAATTTTGAATAAAAATTTTCATTGAATAAATTAACATAATGCATTTGAGATTTTATAATTGTTAACATAATTAACTCTAAAATTTACCTTTAAAAGTTAGCATTAATGAATTACCATTTATCATTTTAAAATCTTATATATATATATATATATATATATATATATATATATAACTAATTAATATTGACGTTTCTTTCTTAAAATTCACTTTTACTTGTTGAACAATTTTATATTTTTACAATGTATGAAAAGATAATGAAAAAACAAACTATTTAAGATTGAGCTGTGATAAATGTAATCTATTAATACTTTTTATAAAGTATGCTAGAGGTAAATTATTTGATATATTTTATGCTATTTAATTTTAATTGTGTTTTTTTTTTTTTAATAAAAACATGTTTTGTATCACTCTGCATGAAAAGAAAACAAACATTGAACTCATACAATACATAAACCTTTCCCACCGAATTAAGAATTAAGCAATAGTACCCCTTTCCAATAATAGATAGCAATATTTCGTTTTAGGCAGCAAGTTTGAGAAGAATTTTATTCATGATATCAAAAAAAATAAAATGTATTAATACTTTTGTTATATTTATAATTTAATAATAGAGGTAATTTTATTATAAAAAATTGCAAAATAGTTGTCAGAAATTAATATCAACTACGAAAGAAATGTAAATAACGATAGTCAAACCCACTTTAAGTCATCATTAACGGAACATTGAAATTTGTGTGGTCAAGCCCATGCTAGAATGAATGTAAAAAGAAAAAACATTAGAATGATGCAACATCGGCTTTACAGGTGCTAATGTATCTATTTATTAGCGTTCACTTTCCCAATTGCATTTCTTACCTTCATTAGGGTTCACTTTCCCAATTGCATTTCTCACCTTCATTTTCGTTGAGAGCTTGTGTCATTTATGGATTTCAACCTCCATCCTTGCTTTCAGTTGCTTCCAAGATCCATTCCCAGCTCACCTGAATTTTGTTGGGTTCTAGAAATTGCTTTCCACTGATTGATTCTCCTTTCTCAGCTCACATACATTGAGTTTGCACCAAAAACTTCATTTGTCTCCGGTAGTCGTCGATAGAGGTGTGCTTTTGTGATTTTGTTTGAGCATTTTCGTTCTATGTGGGTATATATGTTTTAGGCGTTTGAATCAAGATTTTTGTACATTCTTTGTTGTAAGGTTGTTGTGGTCTTTAATATGAAATTATGTTGATGTTCAATCTAAAACCGTGTTAGTGTTGAAGTTGATATAGGGAATTATTAAAAGGTAAGTTTCATGTTAATAGAATCTTGAAGTTTGAAAATCGGTTGTTTAGATGTGATTAGATTGAAAACCGGTTCTGTATGCATGTATACCCATTTTAATTTCTTTTTTCAAAGTTGTATGAAAAGTCTTAACCTCACTTATGCAATTTACTTCAACTTTTGCGACGACGTAACTAACGCACGTTATAAAATATTTTATTATGCGTCATTTTTGTATCGGTTAAGTTAATACTATTAATGTCTGTTTTGAAGATTGACGCTAACTTTAATTAACTTTAGTTTTCGGTGTGAATTTTTGACGATGTTATTTTGTTGTTTGTTTTAGTGTTTATAGAATTAGTATAATAATATTTAATATGATGATTATTATACATTTTGTTGTTTGTTTTAGTATTTATAGAATTAATATAATAATATTTAATATGATGATTATTAGAGTATTACTATATAAAAGTCATCATAGTTATTTTATATATATATTAAAATTAATTTGTTTTCTTATCAGTTTATTAAATATTATTATTAGATAAAAGTTTTATTATTATTAGAAATTTTCAATTTATTATTAGAATTATTTAGATAAAAGATTTAAACATTGAGAGAGTTATCACGAGATAAAAAATATATATATATTTTTTTTATTTTTATGATCTCTCTAAAAGTTAGGTTCTTCTCAAAGAAGAAAAGGGACAAGCCCAGTCGAAGTGTTTGTCTATCGTTAGGAAATCCATTGAAGGAAATGGGAGAAAAGGTTAGGTTGTTCGGAAAAGAAGAAGAGGGACGAAGCTCATTCAAAGTACTTTTACATCATTACGAAATTCATTAAAAGAAAGAAGAAAAGATAAAATATTAATTATTTGTGACAACAAACAGAAATTATAAATTATTTTTAAACTAAGATTCAAGTTTAAAAATGATAAATCAATAATAAGTTTGAGAAGAATTTAAATATGTAGCTTTTGGTACTCCTTTGAACTAAGGAAGTTTAATTACTTTTAGTTTAATAATGACTTGTGTAATTTATAGAATAAGTACAGTGTAAGAATATTTAGTAGGATGATTATTAGATTTTAAATCTATAAAAGTTATCATAATTATTTTATACATATTAAAATTAATTTTTTTCTTTTCTTAACTTATTAAAGACATAATAGTCTTTTTAATAAATAAATGAAATTTAAAATCGTTTAGATAAAAGATTAAAATATTGAGAGAGTTATCGAAAGATAAAAATTAATTTTATATTATTTTTATGCTCTCTTCAAACGTTCTTCTAAAAAGTAAAAAAAGGACTAAGCTCTTTTATATGTTTAGGAAA
>Ga0209489_107700_pt1 | contig 15679 bp, 9 predicted proteins | sample SiratrowhiteBW_FD_187527 | JGI IMG/M metagenome (GOLD analysis project Ga0209489, IMG submission 187527) | Root nodule microbial communities of legume samples collected from California, USA - Siratro white BW (SPAdes) (version 2) | ecosystem: Host-associated > Plants > Roots > Nodule | place: USA... | reverse complement strand
TTTTGTCAAAGGATTATATATATATATATATATATATATATATATATATATATATATATATATATATATATATATATATTCTCAATACACCTTTTGATCAAAACGAGTGCTGATCATATGCTAATGCAGAATCATCCAAGCGAAGCTTAACATACGTTGTCCACATGGCACAAACGACATGGATTATAGGGAGGAAGCCACGTACCAATTCTTTTACACTAATCCAACAGAGATAATAGAGAACCAATACAACCAAAAGTTTTTAGCCCCTACACATAATCCAATATTAGTTTATCTTAGTGTTAAAAATAATCTATTTAACATTGGTATTTTGAGCCTTTCAATATCACATATATAGAGATAATGTTATTAACTTTTAGAAAAAAAATTTATCAAAAAAATATATTAAATAAAAGATTTTTAAAAGATTCAATAGGGATCTATAGTGATTTTTATTTTGTCGATATTTATATAATTAAAGTAGTATTTTTTGTATTTTTTTAATAATTATATCTCTATAAAGATAAATTAAAATATTATTATTCAAAAGAAATTTAAAAATTAACTAATATGAAATAAAACCATTTCATTTTAATGTATTTAATTTTTTAAAAATATTGTAAATTTCTGTATCAAAAAAATAGTTTGGACTAACTTTACACTCCGGTGTATGCAAGTGTTCTTTTAACAATTTTGCCGTTACACATCCTGCAGCATGGGCTTCCCTGCTTTTTCACCTGCACGAAAGCTGTGAGGATTCTCACCCAAAAGCACTGCCTATCTATGATTAGCTTCATTCTTCCTTGGGCACGCCTCTTCTGCAAGATTCTTTCACCAAAGCTGCAACGATTCCTTGGCTGTTTATGGTGCCCACACAATTTTCATGAACATGCAAGGTTGCACGTGGAACTTGGTTCTTCTTTCCATCCCATTACAACTCGTGCTTATATATGAACATGGGATTTATATAAAATCTAGAAAAAAAAAATACATTATTATAATGTCGTGTTTTAAAACAGAACTTCATACAAATAAAAAAAAAATGAAAATCATACATTTGAAAGTACACTTCTTGTTAGGTCATGTTTGCTATGTATTATAATTAGTAGGAAAAAATGTTTTATACATCGATTTTGGAGGATATTCTACATCGGTTCTAGTATCGAGGTAGATGCAAACGACGTGAAAAGTCTTGGACTTTTTACATCGGTTCTATAATCGGCGTAATATATGCATATACTACATCAGTTGATAAATAAATTACCAACGTAAAATACTAATCCTAAAAGCGCTTAGGAGGAGATATGATCCTTTGAAATTTTTTCGTCCTAAATTTTTTAAATCCCAAATCCATGATAAATCTATACAATGTAAGAACTCTACCATCAAATATACACTAAATCAAGTTGCTGATAAAAAATTTGGGGCAAAAATAATTTTATAACTATTTTTAATGAATTTTACAAAATTGCTAACTTCTTGTAAAGAGAAGCAGCAAGAGATGCTGAACTAAGCATTCACAACGGCAGAGAAAGGCTCACACATCAAGCGACAAAACTCAACCGAGACAACCGCAGAGCTTTGGCATGCCAAATGAATCCTAGCAAAACCAGTGAATACAAAGATGCAAATGAAAATTAGTGAGAAGAGAAAGTGGCACCATGCGAAATGCAAATGAAAACCAGTGAGAAGAAAAAGCGGCACCACGCGAAACGAATCCCCAACATGAAACCATGAATGCAATGGAGGAAATGAAGTCAATGAAGGCATGTGAAAAAACTTCGAGCACAAAAATGGCAAAGCGAAGGAGAAAAACCAGCGCTCAAAAGTGAAAATGAAGGAGGCAAAGCGTAAGAGAAAAATAGTGGCTGAAATGTTAAAATAGGGGATATTACATCAGTTACAACTCAATAACTAACGTAGTATGTAACCCTAACTTAAACTCGAGAGGACCTATTACGTCGGTTGGGAGGTCCCAACCCCCAAACAACATAATATGTGACAAACTTTACTCAATTTTTGCCAAATTCACTCTCGCGCACATGAGGGAGATACTACGTCGGTTGAGAGCTTCCAATTGACACAGTATCTTCACCGCCATTATAAAGTTTTCAAATTTTCAAATTTTATTTTCCAGTCCTTTTTGTACGTTGGTTATTTGTGGAACCGACGTAGAATATGGTATATAACATGGGGTTTGTATGAACCGACTAACAACTCTTCAAATATTTACAAAATTGTCACCATGTTTTTGTTTATGGCGGTTCCTTTTTTACCGACATCATATCTTGTCGTACAAAGTCATTTTTCTACTAGTGAATTTTTGAAAAAAATTCCATTTTAATAAAGTTCAGAAGGAAAAATTACACTTTTAGTGCATCACCATGTTGCATTTTGTATATGACAGAAATTGTAGGTTTAGTTTTGGTTTTGTATGTTAAGGTGTCTCTTTCTAATATTATCTGTATCCTATGTTAGAAATCCCACATTGGATAGAGATGAGACAAATTTACAATATATATGTGAGAGAAACCCTTACCTTATAAGTCGATCTTGTAAAGATGAGTTAGACTTAAAATTACTTTCTAATATGGTATCAAAGTCTATTCCAACGAAGTTTGTTGGACCTATCATGTCACTTGTTACCAGACCGTTATCGAATTACCTACAAATCTAGTCACACACACGAGATGTACATGTCACAATGTGAGGGAACTATGTTGGAGATCTTATATACACCGGAGATAAGATCAATTTACAACATATAACTGTGAGAAATCTTAAAACTACATTTTTATAAGGATAAATTAGGCTTAAGCTCATTTCCTAATCTTCCACACAAAAGTTGCAACATTTAATTGGACAGAAAATGAGAAAAAAAAAAGGATATAGAGGAATATCACTTTTTCCATGTATGTCAGTAATTAGATACAACTATTTAAGCATAGAATCCACAGATCTAGTCATACACATGAGATGTACAAGCTATGACGTGAGAGAGGTGTGTTGAAAATCATAAAATGATCATAGATAAAATCAATTTACAGTAAATAAGTTGGAAATATCCTAACCTTACAAGTCACAGTTTTATAAGGATGAGTTAGGTTTAAACTCACTTCCTAATCTTCCACACAAAAAATTGTAACTTTTAATGAAGTAGGAAATGAAAAAAAAATGATATAGAAAAATATCACCTTTTCCATGCATGTCAGTATTTAGATCCAACTATTTAACCACGAAATCCATTTCTTACATAAATCTAATCTATCCATCGTATAAAACAAAATCTACATTTCACTAAATATACCACTTTTTTTACAATCAATTTTAAAAATAATGTATTGTTTATTGTAGATTATTTTCTATCACGAAAGATAAGATAAAAATTGTTATGTATTTTCAACATTTCAAAAGGTAACAAGTCTTACATTACTTAATTTTTGTAATTTCAAAGGGTTTAAATATTAAGACCATCTATACAACATCAAAGTAAATAATAAAGATGTTAGGCCTTTTGTACATGAAGTCGTGGGTCTCATGTTATAAATGATACTCATTCAAAGTCCATTTACCTTTTATTTAATTATTTTCCTTTTTCCATTTGTTATGTTGTCCCTTTTAAGGTAGTGCTCGTCTAGGCATTTGCTTTTTCCTTTATCTCTCTTCTACCTTAAGGACAGTGCTCTCCACACATTAGGAAACCACCTTGTTTGTGTTAATAACCAACTTTTCTTAAAAGTAAATCTTAGATCTAAGTTCAACAAACCATTTGTTTAATTTTGATTGTATGTTTCATCAACTAAGTATAGAACATAACTTTATGTGTATCGAGTCCTTTTAGACATAATGGATCCAATTTAGTCTAACAAATGTAAGTTGTGTGGTTAAATAGATTCAACTGCTACTTGAAATATTCTTCGCCTGTCAGATGGAAGTGTTCTGCACAAGCATCGTTTGATAAGCTTTTTGCTTGAATAGGCACACATACTTTGTCAAATAAACTTTTTCTGGAATATATGATAAGTATATTTCGTTAGACAAACAGAAACCTTAAGTATTTCACACTACACGTTAAACTTTAATAAATGTGTTGAGGGGCTGCTTCATGCAAATAATTTTTATGGAAAAGGAAAGATGTTAGAGTCGTAGAGTCAGTTAGTTGTGTCAGGTGCTACACTTTACTAAAAGATGGAGAGAAGCCATCTTTTTAGGCATGTGAAGCACTACTATGTTCTAGAGGTGCATCCAGAAGTTACCCAAATTCAATATGAAGTCGAGGATAATTAATGGGTCCTTAAGCTTCAAAGCGTGCTCAAACACAAGAAGAAGCAATAGTAAAAGAAGACCCTCACTATAAAGGATGTGCAACGATTATTTTTTTTCTCTAGCTCTTTATATAGAAGATTTCTTTTATGAAGGAATGTTGATAAAAGTATTGCTATAAGAACATACACAAGATCTTAAGCTTCTAAGAGTTATAATTGTGAGAAAGAACATTATTCATCTTCTAGAGCAACCTAAAGAGTGAACCAAATATTAGATCCTACATAAGACGTAACTAGTCTTTAGGCAAACTAGTGATCTTTTAGACCACCTTCTTTGTAAACTTTTCAGTCTTAACCAATAGTGCCTACATTCCAAACCACTACAAAAAAAAAAACTCGTTATTTATCTACAAATATTACATACAGATGAAAATCATATGTAAAACCAATGTTACGTATGATTTTTTACATACAGTTCCAAATCCGTATTTAAAATCAACATTACATATAAATTTTTACATATGAATTTTTATTTGTATGTAAAATCAACATTACATACAATTTTTTTTTACATATAAACGCAAATATGTATGTAAAATCAACACTACAGGCAATTTTTACATACAGATTTGTATCCAAATTTTTACATATAATTTTTTGTATACGAATTTTACATTTAAAATTTACTTACAAATACAAATCCACATATAATAATAATAATAATAATAATAATAATAATATAACTAATATAACTAATTACTATTATTATTATTATTACTACTACAAATATTATCAATAATTTGTCTACTACCTTTCTGTATTCCTTTCTCTGAGTTCTTTTCTCTCTCTCTGAATTCTTCTTCTTCTTCCTATATGTAGGTGACCAAGCTATTCATTCTCTTCCTCCATCTCTCTGCATATTGTCATACTAATACTGATAATTGTTGAGTACTTTTTTTGTTTATATTACAATATCAAACTCATATAAACTTATCCCTTGGTGTTAGTTCGTTAACGTACATTACTGTGCGGTTTTCTTTTTGAAATCCGTAATAATACGTATCATTTAGTGCTTTCATTTAGTCTGATGGCGGAAAACACACATATGCAATCGATGCAAGCAACGATTAACAAACTCACAAAACAATCTAAAGGTTATAATGACCAGCTAGCAACGATGACCCAGGCTTTAGCCTCGCTTCAAGTTCAGCTAGCATAGAGAATAGAGCATTCTCCTCGACATAGTTCATCTCCATTTGCATCCCGAAGGAAGCTAGAGGAGAATTTCCCTCATTTTTCTAGAGCGGAAGACATTCCAAAAGATCAGAAGATGGATCTCGTGGCAGTTAGCCTAAAAGGTCGAGCCCTAGCTTGGTTTCATATCTGGGAGAAATTAAATTAGGGTAATGACTGGATCACGTTATCCACAACGATGCAAATCCATTTTGGCCCATCCTAGTTTGAAAACCCACAAGAAGAGTTACTAAAATTGAAATAAGGTATGTCAGTGGCCAATTATGTTGATGCATTTAACGATTTGGCTGCTAGAGTGTATGAAATGGACAATGCTCTATTGTTAGATTGCTTTATTGGTGGTTTACATCCTGAGCTAAAACATGAGGTGAAAGCTAGATGTCTAGTTTCACTAATGCAAGCAGTATAGCTAGCTAGACTATTTGAAGAAAAATTTTCTCCTCATACTCAAAGATGGTGTACCACACCACCAACTCCAATTGCTTCCACTCACAAAACACATTGCCACCCAACTACATAGAACCTGAACCATACACCAACACCACAAACCCCAATCATAAATCCACCACTCCTACCAACACCATCTAAACCCAAATTCTTGCGAAAATTATCACCAACAAAGATTCAATTTCGTAGAGAGAACAATCTTTGTTTCACTTGCGATAAGAAATTTACTCGAGGCCACAAATGTGAGGCTAAACACTATTTCATTATCCAATCTATTAAGTAAGTCCCTAGTGACATAGAAAATTCAAATGATTTTATTGTCACGGTTTGTTGAACAAAGAGAACACATTCAGATCACAAAACTAGTACACCTCTCTTATAATGCTTTATTAGGCATAACAAATAGAAGTTCTATTCGTTTTTCAGGAACAGTGCATGGTAGGGATATTAGAATTTTGATGGACGGAGCTCACTACAAGAAAAAGCTAAATTACCGACGGAACCTTATCAGTGAAATTTTATCCATCGATAAAATATCATTACTGACAGATTTAATTCTTCACTAATTACGAATATTAATTTTTATAATAAAATTAATGTTCATCGATTTATCGACAGATTTACCGATAGACTCAAAAAATATGTCGATAAATTTACTTACAACCAATTTACCGATGGATTTTATTTCCTTTGAAAATTCGTCAGTAAATATAACAAATTTTTAGATGTTTCCGATGAATTTGTCTCGTTGGTAGTTTTAGTTTTTGTTATAGTGTAGGGAGCTCTGACAACTTCATCCATCCAACTTTGGTGACAAGGTTGGTTTTACCCTCGTACAAGGCCCCTAAATTCAAGTGCAAGTGAGAAGCGCGAAATTATTACAATGTGAAGGGGCAGTTCACGACATGCTTGTAAAAATTCAACAACATATACTGTCCATTAATGCATTCTTGCTTCCCATAGCCAGTGAAGAGGTTGTACTGGGTGATATATGGTTAGAGACACTAGATACCCACTTGGTGAATTATAAACAGAAGTTTATCACCTTTATGCATAGAGATCAGTTAGTAACGCTACAAGGTGAAATCAACCCAACCCATAACAGACTCAACTACACCAATTTAAGCGCTTGCGAACCACCAAAGAGATATTGCTCTATACACGTTACAAATGAAGACACAGAAAGAAAATTGTTTGACTAAATTTGACTTACCTGCAGAAATGGAGCCTGAATTGGCTCTACTACTTCAGAACTATAGTGACATTTTTCAAGCACCAAAGGGTCTACCATCCAAGAGATCCCATGAACATTCCATCAATTTACTACCAAGCACAACACTCATCAAAGTAAGACCTTACCGATATCCTCACAGCCAAAAAACGGAGATAGAAAAGGTGGACACGTGGGGCGCAAATGAGAATTAGGTTAAAATAAAAGGGGAAAAGGAGCCAAAGGGACGTCATGAGTATTGTGAGTATTTGTCTACTGTCTCTCTGCATTCCTTTCTCTGAGTTCTTTTTTCTCTCTCTGAATTGTTCTTCTTCTTCCTATTTGTAGGTGAGCAAGTTATTCATTCTCTTCCGTCATCTCTCTACATATTGTCATACCAACACTAATAATTGATGAGTACTTTCTTTGTTTATATTACAATATCAAACTCATATAAACATTCTCTTCCATACATTACTGTGCGGTTTTCTTTTTGAAATCCGTAATAATAGGTATCATATTATTATTATTATTATTAGTAATGTTAATATTGTTAGTCTAGATGAAATGTCAAAATCTATGTTGATGTCTAACATGAGCCTTAATATATATCTTATCGTTATTATATATATATATATATATATAATCCTAAAAATCATAATTAAAATAATAATAAGAATAATCATATTGTCATTATCTGATTTTGTCTGGATAAATAAAATTTATTTTCAGGAAAATAAAAAAAATTATTTAATTAATGTTTTAAAAATTTCTAAAAAGGTTTAAAAAATATTGTTCAATTAATTTTAAAAAATGGAAAGAATGAAAAATGATAAAAAAAATTTAAAATAAATATTATAATTTTTTTAAAAAAGATTCTTTTTAGTGAAATTCAATATAATTAATCTAAACCTTTATGATTTTTTTATTTAAAATAAAATAAAAATTGTAGTTTAAATATAATCCTTAGATTTTATATTAAAATTAAATGAAATCAAGAAAATAGAATGACTCTAAAATTAAAAAAAAAAAAATCTCTTTTCAAGAAAATAGAATGACTCTAAAATTAAAAAAAAAATATTCTCTTTTCAAGTAATTCGTTTAGGTTTTTATTGTTTTTTATGATATTATTTCATTTTTTAAAAAATATAAACAATTTGGTTAAGACTCAACCTAGTAAGCTTTACGTAAAAAAAAAAAAAAAAGAAAATTTACTGTTTCTAATTTATTTTTTTTTTCGTTGCACACTCCTCTCTCTAATTTGGGCCAACAGTTCATGATGACTTCTAACGTTTTCTACTATTTCCACACACACTCCCTCTCTCTTCATTTGTGCTAACAGATCATGATTCTTACATTTCTTACCCTATGTTTTCCATTTGGGTCAGCGGATCAATACTCTATTCACATCCTCCTTTTACTCGTGCATCCTCTATCTCTTCCTTAGATCAACAGACCTATTTCCTTCTCACACCCCTCTTTTCCAACACACACCCCATTCTTTCAGCTGGGCAAAAAATTAGATTCATCTCTCACACCCCCTGCACTCTTCTCGCACTCCACTCTTTCATTTGAAGGAATGGGCCAAACGTCCATGCACCCCCTTACCTTTCTATACACACCCCAAAATCTTCCATTCCTCTCTCCCAAATCCCAAAGCCGAATCTGAAAAAACTGTTGTCCAACCCTTTTTTAGATTTCTTTTCCAATTTGAAGATGCTCACTGTGCTAACAGAAGATACCATACTCCCTTCTTATATATATGTTCACTCACAGAACGGGGGAACACATCATTCACTCTCATTCCACTACACACGAAAAAAACCTTTCACTCATTCCCTCATGCACAATAGAAAAACAATTCACAATCAAAAACAGGGAGTGCCAGTGGTAGAGGCAGAAAAGAATAGAGCAGAGAAGGGCGATATGAGATTACGGTCAAAAAATACAGAATTTTTATGTAATTAGTAGACTAAAGAAAGTTTCATAGAAATTTAATTAAATATATTTAAACCCTAAATCCTAAACATAATTAAACAATATATATATTTAAAAGGATCATAAAAAAAAAAAAACACCAATAAAAAAGTCTATTTTGAAAGTTAAATACTATATTTTATTAAAATAAGTAAAGTTTTTAAAAAATAACATAAAAACTTCCACACAATTCTTCTAAAAAGATAAAATTAATTATTTAAATTGTGTAAACGGCTAAAAGTGTAAAACATATTTAATTCAATCAATTTTTTGAAAGAAATTAACAATTATAATTATTTAAAAAAAATATACTAGAAAATTTGGAACAGGCACAAATAAAACAAGTCTCTATCTATGTCGAAAGTTGAAAATTATATATTGTAAAAGAGTAAAAAGAAATAAGGAAATTTGGAAATAAACGGTGAATGTGAACTGCTGCTGAGTCATGGCACTTGATTGGACTATTGATGCCTAGAATTAGAAATACAGAAGAGACTGCTTCCATACTTTTTGACACCTTCCAACAGTCATACATATATGTCTTATACTTTTCTTTAATTAGTCTGTACTTTAAAATAATGCTTTTACAATCGTAATAAACTACATTATAATTTATGTTTAGGAATATTATAATTATTATGAAATAAAATTTTATATTTATAAAACAAAGAAAAGATTTCATATAAAAAGGTTGTCTTCACATTTAATTATTTTAACACCAAATTATGCATGTTAATAATTGAAATCAAGATAAGAGTGCTTTACCATGAGAAGATCTAATTATAGATTACTCTCCACTTGTATAAAACCTTTTGTCATCAACCTCATATAAACCTTTAGTTCTCCACATGTATTATTTCTTCGTTCCTCTTCAACACCAACTTGCATCCTACCACATGGCTCTGAATCTTCTATCCCATCAACTATTTTCAAAGCATAACAAACAAACTTCTATATAAGTTTGGTATGTCTAGTTGAAGAGCCCAATAGACATAGAGTTCTTTAAACAAAAACTTGAACTTGATTACTTAGATATTTAAATCAGTTAAACGTGCAAAATATTTTTTAAATCAAAGAATAAAATTTTAAAGAAATCAAGAATTATAATTTAAAAAAGATATGCTTAATTAAGTTTTAAGTCAAAAAAATTAGATATTTTCAGTGAAGTCCGTATTAAATATTTTTGTTCTATTGAGAACACAATTTTTTTATATTTTCCAATAGAGTCTCCAATGTTTAAATTTTTCATTATCTAGGTGACGTGACTATTATCTTGACCATTCATCTTACTTATTTGTTTCATTATCTAGGTGACGTGACTATTATCTTGACCATTCATCTTACTTATTTGTTTCCACGTGGAAAGAAATATGAGGTTTTTTCGATTGATATCAATTGATAATATCATTAATGTAAATGACATGTGACTTTTATTACTTTCATTGAAAATGTATTGAATAATAAGATCGTCATGTCCCAAGATGACTACCATGTTATCACCTACCGTGACTAAGGCATCGTCATTGTCACCACCATTGATATAGATGATGACGACAAATTGTTGTTATCCATTACATTTTCAATGAAAGTAATAAAAATAAGCTATCACTTTTCATCAACCGTAATATTATTTTATATTAACCATCAAACCTTATATTTCTTAACACGTTAAAACTAACAATATGACGAGACACGATAATAATCCAATCAATTAATTAACAAAATATTCAATGAAAGAGACTCAATTAAAAAAAATACATAATTTTGAGTAATAAGTAGACTAAAAAATTTAATAGAAATTTAACTAAGTATAACTCAATTTATGTGAGACTTGAAATATAATTGTCAACACCCGATTTCATCTAGGTAAATAAAATTACTTTTAAGAAAAATTAAAAACAAAGTGTGTTCAATTGATTTTAAATGCATATATATATAAAGGATAAAAGTTTTAACTAGTTAGAAAAATAAAACTAATTTTCTCTTTAAAAAATTAAAATGAGTGCTTTAAGGTTTCAATGTAGTTTGGGCTTAACCCACTAAAAAAAGAAAAAAAAAATACTGTACCTCTCATTATTTTATTTCAAATTTGAGGGTTCTGATCTTATTTTTAATTTGAAGATTCTTTGATTTATTTCCAATTTGAGAGTTTTGATTTTATTTTTAATTTGAAGATTTTTGGATTTATTTCAATTTGAGGATTATGATTTTATTTTCAATTTAAATATTTTTAGATTTATTGTAATTTAAGGATTCTGATTTTCTTTTGTCATTTAAGGATTTTGATTTTATTTCCAATTTGATGTTTCATACCCTACTCCCACACTATATATGTTCACTCACACATGAAAAAAAAAACACAAAAAAATACACTTACAAATTATCTCCTTCTCTGTGTCCCATCTTTGATTCCAATAACCCCTCAAGTCATCAAGGTTAATTTTTCAACTCATAAACAACATTACCGTATTTTGATCTATCATCCCTTTCTTTTCTCATCCATCAAAAGCAATTTGCAATCAAAAGCGAGTCACAAAAGGCCATTCACAATAAAAGCCATTCAAAATCACTATGGAGACCAGTAGGTTACATAAGTATAATTTCATTTACATTTCATCTCTTAATTTCAATGTTAATATATCATCATTCAAATTAACAAATAAAAAAGAAAAAAAATGCAACAATCGCCACTCCAACAACCCTTCGCATAATTATTTACACCCTTTTTTCTTTTATTTACATACTATTTCTATTCACTCATCTACTAACTTTGCTTGTTTGTTTGTTTTTTTAATATAATAAAAACAAGGTTTGTGCATTTGGTTGAACATCTCTATTAAATGTTTTACAATTTCATTTTTTTATGAATACACCACCATATTTTGGTTTCTTTCCATATGCAATAATTAAAAGGAATTTTGACATTACAACTTGTAAATAATTTTAGACGCTTATATGACCGCACTCGTCATCTAGTATTTAATTTATTATTTAAAATATTTTCATAGATAAATAGTACGAATAATTTTTTTAGATATCAAAATGACCGTAGTCGTCATGCGATATTTAGTGATAAACTTTGGAAATAATAACTATTTGGGTATTTGTAAGATTGAATGCATCAATATATACTCTATCCTTTTAAAGAATAAAAAAAATATATTTTTTCTCGAAAATAAATAATTTACACTATCTCTGCTAACGGTATGACTTGTTAAGAGTATCATAAAAAGTCGCTCGTACTATTTGGAGCCTTAAAATTTTATAAAATCCTAAAAGATATAAAAATATCCAAAACATATATAAAAATATACAATTTTCAAAAAATTAGAAAATATCAACACACCAGCAAACACCTTTTCTATCATGGATGAAAATATGTAGGGGTAAGGTGATCATTGTCAGACCCAAAACAAAAACAAAATCTTTATTTTTACTTGTATTTTTGTTTATTTTTCCTCTTTTTGGAAAATAAACATTCTCAAAAATTACACTCATTTTTCTCATTTGATTAAAGGTAACATCTTAGGACGGACGTTGTAGGATGCTAATACCTTCCTTACACGTAAGCAACTCCCAGATCCTAATCTGATTTTGCAGACCATGATTTTTCCGTAGTTTTTTATAATAAACTATGGTGGTTACTCCACTGTTTATTTTTCCGAAGAAAAACATATTTATATTTTTTCTTTTGTCATCCGACCCTGGTTACGTCAGATGACGACTTCACTAGGGACCTCATTCACTACAAGAAAAATGTTATTTAGAGACTAATTTTTAGCTACCAAATGAAACGGTTACTAATTGTGACTAAAATAGTCACAAAATTAGATGTTGGTTGCTAAATAACTACAAAATAGAAGTAATGATTGAATTTAGTGACCAATTAAGTAAGTAATTGGTATCTAACATTAGCTACTAAAGTTTTAGTGACCTATACCATTAGATTCTAAATTAGTCTCTAACTTAATTAGATATCAATTTAGAATCTAATGGCATAGGTCACTAAAACTTCGGTAGCTAATGTTAGATACCAATTATTTGACTTAATTGGTCACTAAATTTAATCATTACTTCTATTTTTTGGTTATTTAACAACCAAAATTTAATTTGGTGACTAGTTTGGTCACAATTAGCAATCATTTCATTTGGTAGCTAAATATTGGTTTCTAAATAGCTTTTTTCTTGTAATGATTAGAGAGTACAACCAAATTAATTTAATTAGTGAAACATGGTTGTGATGTTATATTTCATCCACATGTCATGAATAAGTACCCCTTGAGGTCCAAACATTCATTGTTTCTCATTGTATTTAGCGATTTAGGTTATATTGTTAGTTACATATCATGTTACTCAACATTGTACATATAACCATGCATCCACATGTCATAAATAAGTACCCCTTGAGGTACAAGCATGCATTTTTTCTCATCATGATTTAGCCATTTTGGTTATGTTCATTATAAGAAAAAATTAAATTATCGACAGAACTTTATCCGTCGGTAAAATATCATTATCGACGATTTTATTGACGAATATCTGAGTCTGTCAGTAATTATCGACGGATTTACTGACAGATTTACCATAAATTCGTCGGTAATTACCGACGGATCAAAAATTCGTCGGAAATCCTTCAGTAATTACCGACGGACTCAGAAATTCATCAGTAAATTTACATACAATGAATTTATCGACAGATTTAGAGTATTTTCGATGGATTTATCTCGTCGATAATTTTTTTTTTGTAGTGGTTGTTAGTTGCATGGATCTGCATTTTGTCATCACTCATACACTTATGATACCATGATACCGTGTATGTAATTTTCAAATTCTTAACTTTTTTGCATTCTCATACCTTCTTGCATAATGCACAACGTTCATATACAAATTGTCGCATGCATACATATACTTCATTTTTCATGCATCATACCTCTTGACATGCATTAATATTTCACTCCACAATGTTCTTTTTTTTCCTTTCAATTTTTTTAAGAAATAAAATTTTGAAATAATTGCACCACAAAAATTTCAAATATTTTTTTTTGTTTTAAGTTCATCGTATGTTGCTGATTTAGAGACCAAAAAAATGAAAAATAAAAAAGGTGGAAATGTTGTTGCATGTTGATTCAATTGTTTCCTTTGATACAAATTTTTAATTCATGGTATTGCAAAAAATATAATAAAAAAAATGTTAGGGAGGTGCTATTCTAGAGCTTGATGTTTTAATAAAGGGTAAAAGTTGACGTTTTTTGTTGAATCATTTGCATGTATGTTGTTTGAAATCCTTTAACCTTTCCTCATCCAAAAAATAAAAGGAATTGCTCTAAAAAATATCACCATTGTTTGAGATAGCAAAATAAGAATGTCACACGGGTAGAAGTATTGGGTTCTCTCGGTTGGATGAGAGGTTGATCTCTAATCTATTACGAGCAAGTAGAACAATTTGAAAAAAAAAAGAGTAAATGATTCATTAGATTGGAAACCGGCAAGGGCGATCTAAGCAAAAGAGAGGGCGAGAAATATGAAAAAGAAATGAAAAAAATGGTGTGTGTTAAAAGTCATGAAATTTTGTTTCAGGGTTAATCTTATTAAACATAAAACATTCATGATTCGAAATGATATATGACCATGTTTGTTTACCCAAAAAAGTAAAATTATATGAATCCCTTGCACGCTTTTTGAGCCAAAAATATATATTCAAAATTCTCCTAAACAAGGATTATCATTACGTTGAAAGTCAGCTCTAGATGTATACCAAAAACTTCTAAGAGTCAAATAGATTAAATCAATCAAGGAATGGAATGATTACAAGGAAATGATATCACAAAGTGATAAAAAAGAAAAGAGGAACAAAAAGAAGAAAGAAAAATGTAAAGATGAAAATAATAGAATGTGCACAAAGAAAGACCTTGATCGTATCCAATGCAATACTTGGTTGGTGATCCTTGTTCCAAAGAAAAAAAAAAGTCCATAGATATTTTTGACCCTTCATATCTTTTTTTTGACAACCTTTTAGCCTCTGGGTACGTTACAAGTCTTAATAAAGCTATATAGATTGATGAATGATTGTTATGATTTTCATAAAGCTTAACTCTACAACAAGAGGACATGACGAAACAATGCAGTAAAAGAAATGATATTTGAAATACTTCTAGTACGAAACAACTTTCTATTACCAACCAATAAGACAATTGAGAAAAAGTTATATTGGGGCAATCCTCTCTGTCAACCTCACAAAAAAAAAGCACCTTTCGTTTAGACACCATTATCACCCCTATACACCAAAACTGGGGCAATTTCCATTTGTTCCACCCAGTTTCTTCCCTCTTAGAGATACAATTTTCTATATGACATTGCACCGGCACAATTTTCATCAAATCCGATTGTTCATTCTTCCTTTCAACCTTGCAAACTAGCAATTAACACTTCATCTATCCTACTCAATACACCAAAGTTGGGACAATCCTATTTAGAATGTATACCTTACATAAATTTTCCCTTTAGAGGGGCATGCAAAGAATAATAT